>Ga0114980_10000288_pt1 | contig 35777 bp, 41 predicted proteins | sample S_140806_EF_Meta_FD_87018 | JGI IMG/M metagenome (GOLD analysis project Ga0114980, IMG submission 87018) | Freshwater microbial communities from Lake Simoncouche, Canada to study carbon cycling - S_140806_EF_MetaG | ecosystem: Environmental > Aquatic > Freshwater > Lake | place: Lake...
AGGTGGACTCAGATGATGGCACCCCACCGCGCGATTTGACCCCGTCTCCGCGGGCTAGCCCCGCCCGTAACAACCAGCAGCCGAGACTCAAAGTCGCGCCTGAAACCATGGGCAGTCGACTATTTCGCCAGCCGCTGTATAGCCGACAGCTGAGTCGGGTTTGGAGTGGAACGGTATAAATTACCCGGAGGTGTTTGTGTATATTCAAGAAATAAACTGAAGATTTTTTGTCCATTTTCCATTTGAATGGCTGGCTTTGAGGTGACGCGGGTCAGGAACGGGAGCGTGTGGGACACATGTTACACCAACGCACTGCGGCAGTATCGCGTGTTTAACAACCCTGGCGACATACCCCCAACGATCGACGTTGATTTTCCCCCGGACCGAGTTGTTGCCTTGTGCAAGTGGGCCAACGACATTACCGAGCTCCTAAAGCGAAGGGGCGACTCAAAATCGTTTCAACTCTGTCCGCCGCCATGGAGCTTTACGCCAGATTACTTTCACCCGGAAGTTGAGTTTGTCGGCACTGTTCGCGTGGTGAAAAGCGATGAACATTTTAGAGTGATTGCGGGCAGCATGACAAACTTCATCAGGGATGAAGAAATCATTGTCTGGCTTCCGATCCCGTCCAGCTTTGAGATTATTCTTTCCTACATTGAGATTGGCTGCTGCCTCAACATCAATCCGGCCATTCTGGAGATTGCAAAGGCCACTCTAGCGGGCACGGTCAAGCATGCCAAGGATGTCGAGATGCTGATGCCGCTGCGGCGCGATAATCATGCGCTGGTTACCAACATGGTAAAGGTTATTCAACGCACACCGGTGTTTTCGGGCATCTGTCTGCCGGAGATTTAACTTACGTTTATAGTATTATAATTAACCTATTACACCGACCATTGTAGATACCAACAACCCAAAACAGCCCACACAGACTGCATGCATGTAACAACCGTGCGCACAAGGGTGTTGCTGATTCCGTGCAGCTCATACTGCGCCACCGGCGAAAAAGTCATAAAGTAGCTTGCCGCATACGCGTACGCAGTGACACCGCAAGCCAGGGAATAAAGCTCACTGGTTGGCAGGGCTTTTGCAATCACGCGTCGTCGACGAACAATAAGCACAAGGATCGTGAGAAAAGGTACGCCGTGTAGAATAATGTTCATAATGTCCACGGCGACGTCGTTGTACTTTTCGTATGCTTCGCTCACAAGCCCGGAATCGGCCGCGTACATTCCGACAGTCATGATTGCAATCACGCACGATGAAGCAAACGCTTGCGGGGCCGCGATTGCCAAGATCCACGGTGGAGCTACCAGGTCCAGGATCACATAGATGCATGCCAGCGTAAATCCCCAGCTAAACAGGTGATATGAGAAAATCGATATGGACAAAACGATATCAATGTTCAGGGATGGTCGATATCAATTTTGAAACTCATATCATTCTGACTTTTTTTTTCCGGCCGACCCCCTCAAAAAAAAGTCAGAATGATATGAACTTCCATGTCGATATGGGTCAGTGCATATCGACACGGACTGACCCATATCGACATGGAAGTTCATATCATTCTGACTTTTTTCCGGCCGACCCCCCTCAAAAAATGTCAGCCCCATATGAACTTCCATGTCGATATGGGTCAGTCCATATCGACACGGCAACTCGATATCAAACTGACTTTTTTGGCCAACACCCCCTTGAAAAAAAGTCGGAACGATATCAAACTGTCGTGTTCATATCGACCATGTCCATATGAACCAGACCATATCGACCATGTCCATATGAACCAGACCATATCGACCTGTATCGCCCACCAACGCAGACTTTTCAGATACTGACAGGCAGAATCCACCATCCCATCATACCTAGTGTAGTGCGTGTAGTTTGTAGCATGAGCCACGCCGGTGTAGGAAAGAAGCACCGCGAGATAAAAGAGCACGATACCGAAATGCAGCCAATGTCGCATACTGTCTGCGACGAATGCGGCTCGCTGGTTCACGTGCTGAAGCTATCGGTATGTTTTGAGCTGTTTAACAAGTGCCACTGACCATACACGGCATTACAGGTACTTGAAACATCGCACATTTTGACGGTGCCACAATGCCCACACCGCTTCTGCCTCGGCTGCATGCCGCCGCAGTGCACGCGATGCATGATTGTTCGCCAGACGCGACCACTCTTCAATGTGCGCGGATGTCAGATTTGCCACAAAGAAGGCAAGCCGTTCTCTGTTCTGTCCGCTGTACCTTATCGACTTTTTTTGTAGGCGAGTTTGACTTTCTTGCCTGCGACGCCTGTCTCGCAACCATTGCACGTCGTGTGCAGCCGGGCCGTCCGCTGGAAACGGCAACATTTGTTGCCGCAGGCTCTCCAGCGTGGTGGGCGCGACAAGGTGACGCCGACTGCAACAACGCTGTTGCACCGATTGGACAATACATCACATTTGGTGTCTCGCGTCAGCTAGCGCGCCGTACTGATATTGCGGTGGTCGACAAGTGGGTGCAGGTGGTGGAAAAACACAAACCGCGGCGCGAGTCCAAGCCCGACCTGTTTGCGCGACTTGAGCGCTTGTCGGGCGGCAACACCCGCCATGTTGCGTTGCACGTGGCGGCAGAACATTTTACGGAGGAGGAGCTGCAGATGATGCTTGACAAGACTGTAATCTTTATTCATTCCTCGCACCCTGTGCTGGTAATCATGAAATAAACAATCTGTTTTTATATGGGCGGCATCGGAGGGGGTAAAATCTGCCATGGGCTTGAGCAGCAGTGCGCCAGAGTATCCGCCACGAATGCTGCTGCAGCTAAACCTGTTGAGCGATCAGAGACTTATTATTCTTGACGCCTGTGTTATCGACTACCTACAAACCGCACATTCGTCCATGGCAAGTCCAGACAAACTTCAGGAGATTTTTGATTCTTTGAAGCGTCAGCACGACGTACTCATGCGCCAACTTGGCGGGACGGAATCGGTGCAGCTTGAGATTCCACCCAGCACAGATACCGACTAGAAGTCACAGTCTGAGTAAAAGAACAACTAGAATGGTTGGTCAGGGTGATTTTTTGTTTATTGTCTTGTTAAAAGAACTGAGTGAAAACGGCGGTCCGACCGATCTTTTGTCTATTGTCTCAATAAAAGACTTTACACTCTTGGGATCGTCCGACCAATTTCCCCAGAGTCAATTTTTATTCATTGTCTTGTTAAAAGAACTGATTGGAAACGGCGATCCGACCGACCTTTTGCCAATTGTCTCGATAAAAGAACCGAGGACATAGGCCACAGACATGTCAAACTTTTGCGGTTAAAAATCTCAGTGCAATTTTAATAAAAGAACCGCGCTGTCGAGGCCAAAGTCGCAAGTCTTTTCGTAAAAAGACTTGACGCCAAAGACATGTCTCAATAAAAGAATTGGAGTTTAACAGCGTCGGACGAACAAAATTTTCCGACACAAAATTTTAACTTTAAATATTCTTGAAATCCCCAGCGCTTTTTCATGAGGTCGTGTCTTGATAAAAGAACCGTATCCATGGACATGTCGGCCGACATGTCGCTGTCTTGATAAAAAGCTTGGCGTTGTCGGCCAATAACGTCAATTCAATATCGAAACAAAGCGGAGGCACTCGTTTCGCAAAATGACTTGACTATCAAATTTTTGTTTGTCTTTATAAAGGATTCGGTGGATTTTGGCTTCGGACCAACTCGACAGCTTTTTACGCTAGTCTGTGTAAAAGAACCGACAGTCATGTTGTGGGTTTGGTTTGCACGAAAAATTTAAGCAAAATACTCTTTTGGGTGTTCTACACCGGGAAAATACCCGGCAGAGTGTTTACAGGCTTCTCGTCTTTGATGGGATATGAGAACAATCTGACAGCTTAACAAAACTTATTCCTCAGTTCAATCAAAACCTTGATAGAATGATTCTGTCGCTCTGAATGGATTGTCGCGGCAGACGCTTCGAGAAGCTGCTCCATGGTGGCGTTGGGCGGTGTTTTCATCACGTGGGCGCGTTCAAGTGCGCGGGTAGCCAGGTCAAAGCAGCTGCGGCAAAAGTTGTGGGTCGGGGGGATCTTGCCGCCCAACGATGGTCGGTGGGTGTTGTCGGATGTCACCTCCGTCCTCTCGCAGCTCGGGCATGTCCGGACACACGTGTCGCAGATCAAAGCGGGCTTCTCCGAGCGGTTGGGAATCAGATGTCGCTCCTGTGTAAAAACGGTGCAGCGAGTGCACTCTCCAGGCTGCCGGGTCACCTCAATGCAAGACTGGCAGAGCCAAGTCTTGCACTTTGGCGAAACCTGCTGCAACGGCAAGGGCAGATCCGTCTCAGACGTGCTGCACCACCTGCAGTGGCGGATGCACCTGAGGCAGCACGCGCGGCCGTCTTTCATGATGTGCAGCCCGTCCTGCTTGACACCACATTCGTAGCAGCGAGATGGACTGAAAAGAACGATTAGTAAAAACAGATAAAAATTTGATATACATACTCGGGTTGCTTGATCCGATCAAGGTGGGTGGGAATCACTTGAGACGGTGGCACGGATGGCAGAGATTGAGGAAGCACGACGATGTTCGTAGCCGGATTTCTTGGTGATTCCTGTGAGCTGATCATGATCAGCGTCTCAGCGGCCTCGTCGTCGGATTGGGTCCGCATGATCTCAGCGTCGACCAGTCGCAGAGCAAAAGCAAAAAGCTCGTGGCCATTCGACGGCGAAGGATACGCGTCCTGGCGCATGGATGCCAGAATTGTAATCCGCTTCACAAGCTCCGAGAGAAACGTGATCATCGCACAAAGGACGGAGACAAGGTGCACAAAGTACGACGCCTTTGAGCGGTGGGGGGCAGGAAAAAAGAAGGAGACAGATTCAAATGTCCCCATGAGCTGCTGCTCTCCAAGCACGCGGTAAGCATCAGAGCGCTGCTTCGCAGTCAACAGATCAGCAGCAGTCGGCTGTCGACCCTGGGCTTCCATGGCAGCAAGATTCTGGTCAAAACTGCGTGTCTGCGTGCAGAAATATGCGTGTCCGGGCCAAACAAAAAAAAATAATTGTCTCCGGACGTTTTTTTTTGCCCGGTCAGTCCGATCAATTTTCGACAAGCGGGGCGCGGACACTAGACTCTGCACACAACGTTGTCCAGATAAAAGACTCGGTGTCTTTGGAGGTCACCGGGCGGATGTAGCAGAATTTACTCTAGTCCAGGTAAAAGATCGACTGTCAGAGTCGCCGTTGGGCCGAGTCTAGAGTCCGTTTGCCCAAAAGTCGGGCAAATTTTACTGACAGTCGAGGCGGACCCCCCGGGGTATGTCCTGGCTCAACCTAGCTGTTCTTTTACACAGACTTGTAAAAATTCACATCAATTTCCGCGCGCTCGGACTGGCCAGCCAGCGTGGTTCTTTTATCCAGACTTGTTGACTGTGAGGTCGGACGTGTCCGACCCTTTTTTGCCCGGTTCTTTTATCGGTACAATTGAATCATCTCAATTCGCGCCAAAACGACAAACGGCCGGCGAAATTCGCCTTTTTCTTTTATCTGGACCAGTGTATTATAATAAAATAACCACCTAAAATTATATTAACGTGGCATTGTTCGCCCCAAACGTCACCCCTCTTGAAGAATGAGAAGAAGTTTGCTGCATCATTTGTTTTTTAAGTTGCCGCTCAAAGTTCTTTTTCAAAATATCATTAATTGTCATGCGACATTGTACCTTTGGAGGAGGCTCACCAACGCGCTGCTCACGGATCACCTCGTCGGCCGTCCAGTGATTTTGCTCGTCGTCGCTAGTAGGAATCAGCGAGAGTGGCCGCGAAATGACCGGCATCACAGACTCTGGCATCACAGTGCCGCACGTCCACTTGTAGAGATTGGCGGCCGTGTACACGCTAAGCGCATAGCAAACGCGCTGTGTACCGGCCGAGCCACGTGAAAGTAGTTTCATGCTGTTCAGCCACTCACGTGTCACCGCCACAAGATCGGGCGCTTTGGGCGTCTGGCCGGTCATAATGTCAAGCGCCGCTTGCAGATACAGCAGTGTCGGCGTCTCCTCTCTGCTCCTGGCAGCGGCAAGCAACGTCTCAGGCACCGTGTCGCCAAATATACTCGTGAGAAGTGAGACCAGCAGACGTAGTGGTATGACATGATGTTGCAGCAGAAAAACCAAAAAGGCACACATGGTTTGTCCGTTTGACCCCGTCTTGTCAAACACTGTCACCAAACCGCTGAGGCCGCAAGCCGGGTCCATCCGGATGAGACGCACCGGAGCTCCATCGCCGGCACCAAGCACGTCGGCCGTCTGCAGAGCCGTAAGAAAACGGCAGATGGCAGCAAACCCACCGTGGTGCGTAAGAGGCAGATCAGGGTCTAGACTGCGTCGGTCGACCGAGTAGACAAAGTTCTGTAGTGAATCTGTCCCCATCGTGCACGAAGCATCCAGCAGATGCAAGAGCACGGCGCATGCTGCGGCAACTGCATTATCGGTCGTAAGAACGTCGTCTTCATGCACCCTAAGGGTATACATCTCATTCTTTGATCGTAGATTCGAAAGAATGGCAATGAGCGCAAAAAGAGACGACATGACCACTGACTCGTGTGCTAGGTTATGCACCACAAGACCAGTGTCAAGCAACGCAACAAGCGTGTCGTATGGCGCAGGCGGCAGCGGTAGCGGGCTCAGGGTGCTGGGGGCTGATTTGGTGCCAAACACTATGCCAGCATCCCCTCGAGACACACGGAGCGTCTTCTTCGCCCCAATACAGACATCAACCAGCGGCATTCTCCCGGCGGAAATGAGACCGTTTAAATAAAGATTGGCGACTAGCCATGTGACACAGATTACCCGGTCAATTTTTTTTCCGGGCAATTACCCGGAAAAAAATTGACCGGGTAATTACCCGGAAAAAATAATTTTGGCTTTCCGGCCACGCGGGCGGCATTTTCAGTCCATTGGCCTGCACGCTTTGTGAGTGCTTGTCTACTTGTTTCTTTTTTTTTGTTTTGCTGCTTTTCTTACTCTACATTCTGTGCAGGATGGCAAGCCGCCGCCGCGAGGCTGCGCAGGCTTTTTCCAAGGAGACGCGTCGTGGAGGGGAGATGCGTTCGTCTTCGCCCCCTGCGAAGAAGGCGCGTACTACGACCGAAGATCAGTCGCGCTCGCTGTCGTCAGGCCGACGCCCTTCTTCCAAGAAGGCGCGCTCGCCGTCGCCAGAACTACGCCCTTCCAAGAAGCCGCGCAAAGTGGACGCGGAACCGCAGCACAGCGCGCCGCCGCAGAGGCTTGAGTTGACATTTGACAACATTATTTCTGCCAGCGGACCCTGTGCCGCTGGTCTGCGCAATCTGCTCAAGACTTCACCGCTAAGCGAGTTGGCGTTTCTCTCGTCTGCCATCACCTCGCTTGGCTGCACCGCTGTTGCAACGGCCCTCGAAGAATCGGGACCCCGCACCCTCGACATCATCGGCGACATCGGCGACATAGTGAAACTGCATGCCAACTCTCCTTTGGATGGCAGGCCCATCAACGAGGAAGAGTGGGAAATGGCAGTGCAACTTGTTGCTGCCATCGACCCGACCCGGCAGCCCATGATGCCGACAGCCGTGCTTTCCAAGAGGTTTTGTACCTTGGTGGATTGCAAGATCAAGCCGTTTGCAGCTGCCCGAGAGAATGAAGATGCGCGTGCGCTGCGTACGATCATGTGTGATATTGCCACACTGATGCCCGAGATTGTTGATGCAGAACTGATCAATCAATTCAAGGCGCTTTTGAGCAAGTTTGACGAGCCGGCTGACAGCATCGCAGCGACTCAGCCGACCGCCGAGGAGGAGGAGGACGACGACGGTCTTCCACCACTTCCCAAGACCGAGATTTCCACTGCAACGATCGCGTCTCTGCTTGAGATGATACCGCGGACGACCGACAACTCGACAGCCCAGCCGACTCTTGAGGAGCAGCCATCAGACGCCCCAGTCTCGTCAGCCGAAGAACCGCGCGACGAGGCGTCTGCAGACGCCCCAGTCTCGTCAGCCGAAGAGCCGCGCGACGAGGCGTCCACAGACGCCCCACTTTCATCAGCAGACGCCCCAGTCTCGTCAGCCGAAGAACCGCGCGACCATGTCGACAAGACGCCCGCAGACGCCCCGGTCTCGTCAGCCGAAGAACCGCACGACGAGGCGCCCACAGACGCCCCGGTCTCGCCATCTGTCACCGATGTGGTGCCGAGCGAGCCGGCCGTTTCCCGGCCGGCTGTTGGCAAGGAGCCGCGTGGTGTTCCCGCAGTCCTCTGTGACTTTGTGAACTCCACCGGCCAGACCATCTCGTTTGGCGAGCACGTGATCACCGGCTTTGCCGGGACAGACGTCTTGTTCTCCATCGGACGCGAAGCAGCCGCCAACATCCTCCACAAGATTGCTGCCGTCGAGCTGCCCGAGAAGAGCAACAACAGCCATGTGGAGAAGATCGTCATGCTGATGAACAGCAACCCCGCCACCGCCGGTGGCCTGATTGCCATTTTTGCGCAGCTTGCGCAGATGGCGACGCGCGGTCTGCATCCCAAGTGGTTTCAGCAGCGCGACGACGAGCCGCCCGAGATCTCCGGCGACACGAGCATTGAAATCCTGTTCAATGCTCTGACGCATGCGTTTGGCATCTCGCTGCACACCGTACAGCGGTTTTCCGCCAATCTGCAGTTTGCGGCCTCGGCCATCCACCCGACCAAGGGCATCTTTGACCGGAAGCGGCTGCTGACTCCGAGCGACGACCCGCGCGACACTGCCGGCCTGGTCATCAGCTTTTGCACCATGGCGACCATGGCGTGGGTCCTCATGACGGCCACCATGGTCGACATTTGCAACGGCTCCACCCCGTGCAGCAACGCGATGCAGTTTGTCGGTCTGCTGGCCCCGCTGACCCTCGACTGCACCGTCTTCCGGCTCACTGTCCGCGACCCTTTGACCGGCACGGAGAAGGACACGCAGCCGTCTGTCCCCATCCTTTTCCCGGTGATTGCGACCTTTCTGAAGCTTGGACTGCCCGTCAAGCTTGGTGCCTGGATGATGCGCCTGCTGCCGACCAACGTGATTGAGCAGCTCGTACCCAAGACCTGCAAGATCGAGCTGCTGATGGACGACGGCGTCGACCCGGCCCAATGGTCCACCAGCTACGCCTCGATTGTCCGCGTCTGCGCCGTCTTTCTGCTTCTTGCCTCTGGCTCGCGCGGCCGCCAGCGCCCCGACGAGTGGATTGTGGACTGCTTCCAGCAGTACGGCCCCGGCAACACGTCCATCTTTGGCAGCGAGTCGTGGATTGTGGAAGCGCTGTCAAGCAACGAGCTGCCGCGCGCGCAGTGGATGATCGACATTGCCAACCATCCAGAGGTCAGCGAGACCGACGACGTCATGACCATCTTTGCGCCGTTCCTGTCCACGACGGACAAGGGAGCGACCTTCTTCCTCCGACCGATGCCGGTGCTCTGGACCAACGCGAAGAACGACGACGCCGTGTCACGGAGGAGCCGCACATCGCGCGCCCGGCGCAGTGGTGCCAAGTCCGTGCCGTCCAAGGACACCCAGTCTGTGGCCGGCAAGGCCAAGCCGTCGTCCAAGTCGCGAAGCAAGAAGTCGCAGCCCTCTGCCCAGTCGCCTCCTGCTGCGTCTACCAGCAAGGCAGCGCAGTCGCCGCCCAAGTCGCGAGGGAAGATGCCGCAGCTATCGCCACAGCGCTATTGTGAGCCGTCTTCTGACGAGAACGACGACGACGACGACGAGACGTATCACCCTAGCAAGGAGGAGCCTGATGCAGTCACACTGGCGCGCCGCAGGACTGCCGGCAACAAGAAGAGCCGCATCGCCCAGTGGGCGAATGATGTGACGGAGGAGACACGGGCGACGGCGGCCGATGATCCTACGTCGCCTTTTGCGGCAATTATTGCGCAGATGACCGCAGACGCCGAGCGCCGCGAGCAGGAAGCTCAGCGCCGCACGCAGGCAATGTTCCAGCAGATGATGGAGGAAGTGAACGCTCGTCTTAATAATAAGAAGAATTAAATAGTTTGATACTTGAATAAAGACAGATTTTTGAAACTTGAACCAATCAATCATACATGTGTATTTTTGGCAGACGGTTGTGTGTAAATTTGGCGTGTAATATAAACTAAACCGGGTATAATTCTGGCCATTTTCGCCCTCATGGCGCGCCCCTGCAAGAACCTTGTGGAGGCTGCGCGTGAAATCCGCAAAGGTCTTTTGTTGTCGGGCAACAGACAGACCCAAGTCTACTTCAGCAAAGAAGGCCTGTTGCTGGAGGTTCGGGTGGCGTTTACGCCAGAGGACAGGCATGTTGTGGTCAAGACATGCGGCCGGCCCGAAATGTTCACTCTCTGCAAGACAACGATTGATTTCCTGGAGGAAAACATGAAATGCCAGGAGGAAACCATCGTCGGCTGGACGGCTTCCCTCAAGAGACTCGACATGTTTGCCATTACAGAAGAGGAGGAGGATGAAGAAGCTACAATGGGCCCCCATGTGACGGAGGTGGCCGTGGTGTAGTACTATTCTTGTCATTTTTATTATTAAATAAATGACCAACATTTTGCAAGCAATGTACATAAGACTGTACAAAGTATTTTTACGCACATTTTCACTCTGCCATGGATGACGAGCATGTCACCGGGGGCATTGGCACAATCCAGTGGGAGATGAAACGACAGGGGTACGACTTTTACCGGCAGACACTGGCTGATTATCCTCCAGAGGTATGGATTTTTTTGCTACACATCTACCTATAACTATATTGTTTTCAGGAGATTTTGGGTGAAATATCCGAGGAGCAAGGCATGCGTACCGTCAACCTGTTGTTCGACAGCCGCGACAGCGACCTGGTTGCACTGTTTCGCGCAAAGGATTTCAACGGGCAAATTGATCTGCTGTGCAACATAGCTGGCCGATTTCTGCACCGTGTGGCACGCGGGTCTATTACGGAGGAGCAGGCGTCTGGACTGTTTGACTCTCTCCAGCATGTGCCGTGGCCAACACTGCCACTTGTTGGAACGACAGTTTTTGGCGAAGATGCCGATCTCAGTTTGTTTGTGGAGATTGTGGTTGTTGTCTATGCTATCTTTCATGTGGCGGCGGAAGATACTGATTAATGATAAATAAATAGATACGTATAGGTTACTTCGGAATAAACTGAAACATAATGTTGCCTGTCCGGTGTCTCCGCGCAACTACCACCGGTTTATCTGGCGGGGTTTGCAGCGCAGCCTTGTAAATTTCACATTTTATTTCTTCTGGAAGAGTCTCCAGTGCCTTACAGATCTCGAGCGGTGGATAGTCCTCCGGCTTACCGCTCCAGGCCACGCGGAAGAGGGAGACCTTAGTGGCCATCACGGGGAAGGTCACAGAAAGAAAATGCACCAAGTCAGAAAAAAGGACGGGGACGTCGGCTAAAAGCAGAATTTTTCCCGGTCATTTTTTGTTGAACCGTCCTGTTTTATAATCACAGTCATCTCATAGTATGGCGGCTGCAGGCCAAGACCCGGTGAAAGCAATGGCCAAGTTCCGCGAGTCGACTGCGACGAGACACCGTGAGCAGACAAGGGATCTGCTTCAAGCCATCATTACGTCCCTGGTGCTTGGCGACTCCATTTTTGAGCGCTGGCTTTGGGATCCGCGGAATGCGCACCTCCGTGAACGCTTGCGGGAAACCGGCATTCTTGCCAAAGGTGGCGACACGACCAAGAATCTGGCCTGGCGGCTGTTGGAGGACACGCTAGACAGGGAGAAGCTTCCATTTCCCGCTCTGAAGAAGGTGATTTTATCGATTGGGCTCAATGACATGAAAGAGAAGGACGCGGGCTCAACTGGCACCAGGATCATGCACATTGTCCGCCGACTTCGCGAGCGGTTTCCAGACCTGCCCATCTACGTGCTTGCCATTCCCAGTGTTCCGCTGGGGGAACAAAAGAAATGGGACGTTGCCAAGATCAACGAGCAGCTGGAGAACGAGTGCAGCAGTATGCCCGGGGTAGTGTACACGGTCCCGTGGACCGGGATCGATAAAAGCCACTTTATCGAAGACGGCGTGCACTTTACCGGCGAAGGCAACGACATTTTGTTCAAGAATCTGTCGCACCTGCTAGAGAGCAAGCCAGAATAAAGCAGCGCGCTTTCAAACTAACTTTTTACCCGGTGATTTTATGGATAAAATAAAGGCTGTTTCTTCATTCAGAATAAAGCAGCGCGCTTTCAATCTAACTTTTTACCCGGTGATTTTATCCATAAAATAAAGGCTGTTTCTTCATTTCCTGTCTCATTATGGACGAGTGGACAAAGTCTGGCTTGTTCCAGCATGGATCCGAGGTGCTTGAGCACCTTGGTGATGATGTCAACGCCAGTGTCGTGTACGGCCGCTTTTATCGGTCTGCCCGTGTTCTCCACGCACTGCGCGAAAAGTTTGGCAAGCGCAATGTGAAACGCACGCCCTTGCTTTATGGAAAGGGCTCGGTGTTCTATGTGTTGACACACACGCCGTCTCAGATGCAGATTGCCGTTGGCCATTACCTGGGCATCCTACGCGTCTGGACGCCCTACGCCGACATTGACGACCGGATTGTTGAGCGAGACGCAGTACTTGCGCTTGTGGAATGCGCGAGGCGCCCAAAACCAGGGCCGATTACACGTTCCAAACATGAGATTGATTGATTGTATTTGCAAATAGATTCAAGTCTCTGTCCACATATCGTCTTGGGAATCCGTGTCGTCCGTTCTAAACAGCTGTCGAGGAGGCGGCAGGTACACTGCCTCTGACGGTGTCGCGGGTGCCGTCAGTCGCGCGGGCGGCGCAGGCATGCAAGGGCTTCCGGCGTGTGGCGGGGTTGAAAACGACGAGTGTAGCGTCGCTGCGAGCTCTGCGTAGTTCTCATTCATATCAATGATTTCTCGCGTCGACTTGTAGGCGGCGTAAAAATTTTTGATAATCTCAAACATTGCCTTGAGTTCCTCCATCGGCATAAGTCGATCAAGCTCAGACCCCATGTAACAGATTGCACGCTGGAATGTGCGCCGCGCCAGTTCCTCCTGGTTGACCTCGCTGTAGCTCATGGCGGATGGAAATGAGCTACAATACGAAATTTTGAGCCCCACGTGCACAGGGGCTACCGGCCAACGGCTTTTCTCTCCCTTGTTTTCCCCTCTCTCTTTGTTTGTGTTTTTAGATACGGAACATAAGAGGTAGCCCCTTTTTATTTTTTGATCTAATCTACAACAATCAGAATATTTCCAGGTGGACACACTGCGGATCTTGGTATAGTAATTGCAGCGTAGTTTTGCAGGCAGATGCGCATCACCTGCGCAAACACGTCCGGCTCCACCGGGATTCCCTGCCCCATGAGAAAGCATCCAACATCGTGAGATGTGGTTCCCTTGTACTGCGTGATGCACTTGAGGATAACGCCTGCCAGTGTGTGTTTACTGATGTACACTGGTGTTTTTTTGCCGTATGGCAATAAAATATCAGGCAGATGCGCTGGCGCGCGCTCGGTGATCCCGTATTTCATGATTGCAAAGAACCCTTCAATGTCATCAACCATGTGATTTTTTAACAGCTTTATGTTCACCCGATGCATCTCTCCTTCAATATATATTGTGAGATACATGCACAATGAGAAGCGTGATTATGTATATTTTAAATGCTATACGCTTCCCGACTGACCGGGAACCTTCCGAAACAGGTCTTTCAATGTCGGGCGTTTTTGTACTTGTGCCGCAGCCACAACCGCGGGGGGTTGCAGCGGGATATTCGCCGGAGGCACATCGGTAGAAATCCACACGTTAAAGTCGTCTCTGCCAGCAACTGAGATTTGCATGCCAAACGCCGCAACGAGCCGCTCAAGCTCGCTGGCCAGAAACGGCGCCGCAGGCCGGATCAGGGTGCAGACGAGCGGAATGGTCAGCGGCCCGCTCTCGGCCGTTAGAATCGCCATTAGATCAGGGGTTGCTGCTATCTGCGCGCCAATGCCGAAAAATCGCGCGAGCGTCGGTCGCGCGTCATCAGAAGTCGCGAGATCAGCGGAGCCATCGACGGCGCCACCATGCACAGCCATGTGTGCTGTCGGGCATGCTCCGCGCAAATGAGTCGGTTGTCCAGCACGCGCTGAGACAAGTCGGCTATGCGCAGTGTGTGCGCCCCAACCACACACGAGAGTCCCGGCACCTTGGCAGCGCGGGCGGTGGGCGGCGCCGCCAGATTGTCAAACAGCATGTGCATGGGATTCACCCAGACCATGTTGCTGTGGTCGCAGTGCCGGCAAAAGACAACTCCGCGAGCGTCGACCACAAAGACCGGGTCTGCTTGCATGCAGCCAAGACAGATAAAGCGCACATAGAGCTGGTCAAAGTGTGTATTGGTGGACGGCCGCACAACCAGGCTCCACTTTCGCATGTTGCTGAGTAGCTCCGGCACGTGTGGATGCATGGGCACGCCGAGTGGCAGCCGCCCGCATGTGCGGATAGCCAGTGTCTGCAGCGCCGCCACTGGATCAAACCACTTTATGCGCGTCCGCAGTCCGGTGGCGTGTGGGTTTGGTGGTAGCGCGTGTGTTCGCGGAACCGGGGCTTCGCTAGCCCGCATGACGCGCACATAACTAATCGTGTTGATGTAGCTGTTGGTCCGCGCCGTCAGCTCGCCGGTCTCTGTCAGCTCCAGCAGAATCTGCGGAAGAATGCACCCGGCCAGCCGGGCCTTGGCGCCAAACCCTGGAATCCGATCCTCCACATCAAGCGGAAAAAACGGATCCTGGCGTAAAGTATCCACAAGATACAGCGCAAGCAGATAGAAGATGCGGCGGTTTATTGCCGTGAGCCGCGGCACTAGGTCAGGCCACGTTGCCACGGTGGCCGGCAGACCGGCCTGCACAAGCGCGCACAAAACAGCAAACTCAAACAGCGGGTAGAGCTCTTTAGCCGGCAGCGTCTGTCGGCGAATCAGCAGCGCGTTTCGAAAAGCAATGGCCGTCTGCGGCTGCGCCACCGGCTCGCCGATAATTGACTGGATCACGGTGGTTTTTACCGTCCCGTCCATGTTAATCAGCGTGTTGAATTCCGGCGACAATCGCCGAACGGTCAGCTGTCGCATGGTCTCGGTGGCGTCGTTGCACCGCGCGTGGGACCACGCATGTGCAAATCGCCATCGGCAAATACTGCACATTGCAGCGCAGAGATGCAGCGGGCTGGCAGCGTCGGGACACGCAATAATATACATCCGGTCCTCAAGAATATCAACGGCGGCGCCAGCGACCACGCACAACGGGGCCAAAAGCAGAGGCATTTCAAGCAGGCGTGCAGCAATCTCGGCGTGATGGAGCCAAAGATCTGCCTCTGGCAGCACGCCCCCTAGAAAAGCCGGCCGCCGACAACGCGCAGAGCGCTGTCGTCCACATAGTGGATGGTATGGCCGTTGGACTTGTAGGACATGACGCGCATCAGATGAAAAAACGGGCCCGGGATCACACACGCTCCGCGCTGGATCGTGTATTCCTCGCGGTATATTCCGGGCGGGCATGTGAAGACAAAGGCCGAGTGGAGATCGCGCGTCACGTAGAAAATGTGGCACAGGTAGCAGAGGCCCGAGTACACGTGTGTGTCGGCCGACAAGTCAATGTGCGGCGAGCGCATAGCGCGTAGGCTCACCCCAAACGGCTTGCAGTCGGGCGTCTGGATCTTGCGTGCGATGCACTTTGAGTCGTTGGCGCACAGTGGAACAGACGCGTACTCTGGATTGTCAAACGACAGCATCAGCATGATCCAGCTCAGGTTTGCTTCTTGCGGCACGGCACGGGCCAGTTGAATGGGACAGCACGCCTGCGGCGTGTTGGCTGCCACGCAGCGCGGACCGCGCTGCGAGTCTGCAGCAACCACAACGGCAAAGTTGGCCAGGCCGCGTGCAACGTCGCAGAGCACACCAGTCGCGTAGGAAAACTCAACCGAGTGCTTCTCATCGAGCGCCACCTCTGCAAGCTGCGGCACTTCACAATGGATAATCTCGCCAATATAATAGAGCAACTCGGTGGCATGCTGCGTGCGCATAAAGTCATCGCCTGCCCCGCACAGCGGAGACGCCACCGGATGGTCTTCGGGCGCGCGGGCGCGCACCAACCGCACAAGCCCGGCCATGTCAAACTTGTCCGATTCAACCAGCACAGTCGGCAGCTTGCCGGCCAAGTGGCAGGTGGTTGTCCGATGCATGTCCGTGTGTGTGACGCAGACGGACACGGTGCACAGCGTGCAGTAATCAGCGCATGCCACGCCACAGTGCACGCAGGTGCCAAGGTTGGCGCCAACAGCATGGGCAATGTTGGCGGCGCGGTTCATAAACTCGGCCTCGATCACGCCGGTGGCGATGTAGACAAGAAAAAGCGGCACAGTGACCACAGAAACGACTTCATCGTCCGTGTCCATAAACGCCGGCTCGGACTGGCTGCGTGGCTCTGGCTCCATATCCGCGGGCGCAGCCGCTGCCACCGAGTGGCATCGAATTCTGCGGTTCGCCATATGATATGACGCGACAGTATGGACACGGGAAATGCCAGTTGATACTGACTTTTCAATTGTCAGTCTGCTTGCCAGAAACGGGCAGATCATACTGACGATCATTGCAGTGGCAGCATGCATTATCTCGGTGTTGCTTGGTCAGATGGTGCAGTTGCAGCGTACCAAGTTTGGACGATTTTCCACCTCGTCGTTTTCCTCCTGATGCTTGTGTACGTTGAGCCACCCATCAACCGCGATCTCTGGGTATTTGATGTGCATCTAAACCTCTGGCTGGTGCTGGCGATGGTGTGGGCAGCGGTGGCCGACAAGCTACCAGCCAGCCGGTTTCGCGTTTCGCCGATCATCTTTGCCATCTTGGACGTGGTGATGACTGCTGAGATGGACTCAACCTACGCAGAGATGTCTCGCACGGCTGTGACTATCCGGGGGGTTTTATCCGCGGCACTAGTTGCCAGTTTTATGTAAAGTCTTATCTGTTATTAGTGTAAATATATGCAATATATGGAAGATTCGACAGCACAAACGCAACCGGCAATGCGCCCGACTAACCGCATCCGAATCTATGGACTGGGCGACACCAACCGCGAGGACCTGCTGGACCTCTACCGAAAGTTCAATCCGACCGACGGTATAAACAACCAGCCGTAATTTAACTGTTGGCCGCTTAATTTCATTTTCATTTAAAGCCGAGGTCAAGCTCTCTGTCGATGGCCGCCCGCGCGGATTCGGCTTTGTCCAATTCCGCACCATCGAGGATGCCACGCAAGCTCGCTTGGACACGGACGGCATGGTCCGCGGAGGTGTTGCCTTGCGCGTGTCCTTTGTGCCAGCCATCTTTGACCTGAATCTGAATCCACGCGACCACCGACGACTGTCAAGCGACTCGCGCTCAATGCGCGCACGCACAGCTGCGCCCGACTCGCCAGACAGAAGTCGCTCGTCGCGCTCGCGCTCTGTTCTTCCGGCGTCGCCAACTCGCTCGACCCGAGAGCGAACGGCGGCCCCCGACTCGCCTGCAAGTGAGAGACGATCGCGGCCTACCCGCACGCCAAGCCCGACCGAAAGCCTGGTCGACCACTCGCCCGACCTTTTGCTCGAGCCGGCGGCGATTGTTTCGGCCGAGCCGGCGCCGCGCAAGAAAAAGGCGACGGTGTTTGTGACCATGGTGCTTGATGGCTCGGAGATGCAGCACGCCAATCTCTACACAATGCTTGCATCGCATTTTCAAACACTGTGTGAAACGCCAAAGTAACATAATGATGTAATGAACATAAAAATTCTATTCAAACAAAGAAGCGGGTGGATCCGCCGGGGCCAGAGGGTCACAAAAATACGACCCAAGCTGAATTTTCAACAGAGACAGTCGGTCGACGGTCAGCTTGTCAAGCGCTGCGTACAATTTGTTCAGCGCTACCGTAGCGTTGTGCGGGCTGCCCATGCTGGCCACAATGGTGTGACAGTGGCCCTTGACAGTGTACTTTGACGTGGTCATTTTAACCGGCGCCGTCACCGTAGTCAGCAGCTTGCCTGGGACAGTGTGCGTGAGATACGGCAGCATCGGGATCAGCACCACCCCTTTGACCACAATGGCCTTCATCGGGATGGTTGTGAGCAGGCCAATCACCGCGTTCAACGCAAGCTGGTGGTGATTGCGATGCTCGTTCAGCGCCGACACGCATAGCAGGGTCCAGATCACGCTGGACCACGCGCGTAACCGCTCAAGCGACGTCTCACGCATAACGTACGAGACACACTGCAGAATCCACTGCGGTGAAAGCGCAATGGCGTCGTTCAGGCCACCGACTGTGCGCTCGCCGCGGCTGCGGCGAATCACCCGGCGCGACGAGTGCACCGGCGCGTTGCGGCCCAGCAGACCCGAAACGGGGCACGCAGTGCAATCGCTGTTGCCGTTATCCTTGCCGATAAACTCGCACGTCGTTGCGCAGTGGTGCACGCGGTGGTGGCTGGAACAGACCCAGATTGTGCCCGACGGATGCGGCCACCAGTCTCGACAGGCAGACGAACACATGCGAGCGGGCGCCGATCGGAGATGCGAGGTGATGTTAAACTCGAGCGCATAGTCGCGCAGGATGGCCTCGTCGCTAAGCAGCGCCGGATCGTTCGATGTGTCCCTGCGCTCAAACCGCCGCAGCTCCGGATAGCACGAGATTGGACACACGCCATCGTGATTGCAGCGGCTGCAGTATGGACCGTCCGCAGCCACCTTAACAAAGCACGGGTGCGCGCGCTGGTGACGCGTGCAGACAAAGATCTCGGCCACATCGTTTCGACAGGTCCAAAAGTCGCTGCACGCCGTGTTCGCGTGATCACTGTCCACGATGCATGGCGTGTACTTGTCGGGGGCCGGAGACGCCTGTCCGCGGCTCACAAGGCTGGCCAGATACTTTTTGACCGCCTCTGCCGTCATGGTGTGCATCCGCTGTGATGTCTCCATGTCGGCTGTCCTGGCAACCCTGGCCGATCGATTCATGTCGAGCGAGGTTTGTTGTCGTATGTACACACCCTCTATGTATGTCACACTGTTAATGACACTCTTTTTATCCAGCCAACGGCCTGGGCTCCGATTCAATGCGACTACGCCCACACTGGCCAGGGGTACCCGTGCTTGCCCAACACGTATGGTGTCATGGTCGTCTCCACATTCGAGACCAACACAACGACCACGTACGCCGCCACTCAAACTTGTGTTGGAGACTGCGAGGAGGAGTGCATTGCGCGACCAGCTTGCACGGCCTTTACGTCTGCCGGTCAGCTTTTATTTGGCCCAGGCCGTCTGAGCGCCACGGCCAGCGTTCGGTGCGGAACCGCCAGCGTTCCGTGTCCAACTGTGGAAATTCAATTTGGACTAGCGGATTGCACAACTAGTGAAACCAACGTACTCATTGCCGCCCATCACACAACGGTGTCTGCCGTTCGCGAAAACTGCTCCATCAGCGTGTATGCGCGCGCTGACGCACCCGGCGGCTACTTTTCAATCCCGCGACTGGGATCGCCTGCCACACACGCGGATCCGCTGCTTGTGCCGATGCTAGTGACTTTTTTGGTGGTTGGCCCACTTGTTGCGGGCGCAGTAATTGCATTTATGCATCGGACAGATTTAATGTGGAAAAAATAAAAAACCCCAACACATTACAATTTTTTTATGTGCGACTGGTGGTGCCGCAGTGCGTGAACGCCGGCCGCAAATGCACTCTGCAGATGACCCTCTGCGTTGTGCAGCAAATGCATGGTTGCGTAGCTCATGTGTTCCACCCACTGACGCGCGCCCGGATAATTCAGCAGAGTGATGGCAATAACAGAGAGAGATCCGATGATGGAGATGGACGAAATGGCGTATAGAATGGCCAGGTGTGCGTTGCGCCAGGCCATTCCGTACTTTAGGCCCATGCAAAGCATCGAGTACGTCGACACTTGCTGCGTGGCGTCTGCGTTGAGCAGGTCGGCGCTCACAACCGAGCCAGACACGCCGCCCAGCTCGTCAAGCCGCTGGGAAAGAGAGGACATGGCGGCCACGTTGTTGTACAGCTTGGCGCATGTTTTGTGCTCGCCGTAGATGATGTGGATCAGCGAGGCGCCCATTGGCATGGTGAAAAGCGCCAGCACAACTGCAGTGACCGACAGAACCTTGTGCGGGTACTCGTGCGCGGCAAGGCCGACAAGAATGGTGACTAGCGATGCAAAAATAATGATCCAGGCATCTGTTTTGTAGTCTGCCGGCTCTGTCAGCGCGCTCACGACACAGAGGCACACAAAAAGTGTAAAAAGGTAGACAAAAGCCAGGATGGCCGAGAGCTGGCGCGGCACATAGGCGGCGTACTTGGCCAGTGACTGCGTAAACTCGGAAAAAACATGCTGCACCGCGCGCGTTGCCATCCTCGGCTACATGTTGTATGCTCGGGCCAAGCATATGCGGGTGTAATGGAATGGATCACTCGCCGGTATGCGCGGCTCCATTTTGACGCCGATCCCGTTTATCACGGGCAAGTATGACAGCACCGGCGAGCCGATTCCGATAAAGCTGCGCTTGTTGACCGTGGTGGCCGCCATGAAGGCGCGCGTCACAAGTGACACCATCATCGCCATCACCCCGACCCCGTATCGCACCGTGCCTCGCTCCAATGTCCGAGGCCTCTCAAAGCATCTGGAGAACCGCGAAATGCAGCTCAAGGACGAGCGCGATTGCTACAACGACATTTACTACACAATTAAAGTCTTGAACAAATGCATCCGCGCCACCGGCTTCGACCGCTGGTACTGCGTCAACAGCCTGATTATGCGCCAGTGCGCCTACGTCGCCATCCAATTTATCGTCGGCAGCAAGCGCTTTAAGCACTTTCGCTTCCGCATCCTGCAGTCATGGGTCCGCGTGCCGTACCCGGGCCGCTTCGTGGCCGCCGTGCTGTCGCGCCAGGTTACGTGTGACTTGGTGTGTAAATTTAATCTAATTTCTGCGGTTTTTAGGTCGGCAAGACCGGTATCATCGCTATTACGCTAGCGCTAATGATTGCGCTGGCGCGCACCGAGGACGCGCACTCGGGCATCGCGCTCTATGCACAGGAAGCCGCAACATCCGAGACCACGCTGCAGATGGCCATCAATCTGCTGCGCATTGTCTACAACGCGATCCCAAACGACCCGGACATGGCCGGGTGCATCGTGAACTTGATCCGCAGCAGCGCGCACGGCTCAATCACGGTCGAGATGCCGGCTGCCTGGAACTCTGTGGTGTTTCACGCGGTGGCCAAGCCGGGGCGCGTGATCAACGTGCGCGGTTCGCGCGAGAATGCAATCTTTGGCGACGAAGTGTCGTTTATGAGCCGCGACATGATGACAAATCACATCATTCCAATCATGAGTGTACATGTCATGGCTGGTTTGAAGGCAATTACTGACTGTTGCTCACTAGGTAACGAATCGCGTCGGTGCCATGATGACCACGCCCGGAACAAGCCTCGAGCCAGGCGGCGACATGATGCAGCACTGGCTCACCGATCCAAAAAAGAATTTTCCGTATGGCACGGTTGAGCAGCTTTCTCTTGTGTGTCCCGAGTGCTATCCGCTGCCGTCGGCCACCAAGTGTCGCCACAATCTCGATCTTGTGCCGCCATGGCGCTCAATCCCAGACATGCTGCACGCCATCGCCACCGCTTCAACTGCCACCAAGCGCGAGGAGATGGAGCGTGAGCTGCTCGGCTACTCGAACCGGCGCATCGGAGCCGTTTTTGACCTCGAGATGGTCCGACAGGTGAGACAAGGCGTACATATCAAATATAAAATTAACATTTTATCTCTAGGTCTGCCATCCGGTCGAAACGGAGATCAACATTGAGCTCATCTCGCACAAGGTGCTGTATCTGGTGATTGATCCGGCCGTCGGCAGTCGCAGCAACTTTGTCGTCTACTCTATTCTGCTGTATGGCGGCACCCTTGTGGTGCTGGCCATGGACGACGTGAATCTGGAAAAGTGCGGCCGCGACGAGAGCGACCTGGTGATCCGCGCCCACTACGTCGCCCTGTCCAAGCAGTTTCCGGGCCTCTTGGATTGCTGCAGCATCTGCCCAATCGTCGAATCCAACGGCAGCTTGATGACTGTGACTGACATTATGCGTCTGCTGACCACCAGTAGCTTTCCGGTGCGCCTTAAGCTTGATCGCAATGGCCTGGCGCAGCAGGATTTGCGCGGCGGCAACCAGAGCGCCATCGGCGGCGTTTACACGCGGGACGACACGAAAGAGGCCGGTGTTCGCGGTCTGTGCGATCTGGCCGCCAACGGCCGCCTGGTGATTGTCAAGAGCTTCACCACGACCGGCATCAGCAACTTTACCCAGGGCCGCAAGCTGCTGGACCGCGAGCTGCTCCGGACGCATGCCAACACCGGCGAGCCGTTCTCCAAGATGGACCCGGTCTATGCCAACACCCCGGTGGTTGACAGCTCGCTGGACTTTGCGCGGCAGCGGCTGATCCAGACGCTGGAGAACCAGCTGATGGCCATGGCGCGGTCTGTCGACGGCAAAATCAGCGGCAAGGGTGCGCGCAAAACTGAGCGCGACGACATGGCCATGTGTCTCCTGATCGCCGTCTGCTTTATTCCGCGGCTTGTCAGCGCGTGTCTGCCGCTCGAGAGTCTGTGGCAGGCGTAGCCTGTGACCCTTATCATTCCCCTGCTACTATGTTGTGGCGTGGTCTGCTGGTTGACGTGGTGTTTTTGGGGTGTCTGTTTTTGACGGCTTGGTATACAAGCGAGATTGACATTAAAAAAACTTTTTACGTGGACGCAAAAGCACGGGTGGTCCTTCCTGTTCTTGCGGACGCCATGGACGACATATTCTATATCTTTGATCTGGACTATGGACTAGAAACTACCGTTGCGCCAGCCCTGAACTGCATGCTTGCGATTGAGCTTGCACTCTGTACCATCAAACAAGTCTCTCTAATGGTGTTTATATCTGTTATCTATTACAGCATTCAAAAATTCTATCCCACCTCCCGATAAACCCCGAGCCGCTTTATCTGTTATCTATTACAACATTCAAAAATTCTATCCCACCTCCCGATAAACCCCGAGCCGCTTGGCCAGTCGTGTAAAAACATCTTCGGGCTTGGATTTTGCTTGTAGCTTGGCCCCAAGCGTTGGTCGCCAGGGCGCATCGTGTGTCGGCGTCCGCTTAGTAAACACATGCGCCTCCACAATTGCTTTTTGTGACGAGTCGTGGTGCACCTGTAGCAGTTTCTTCAGCGAATCTTTCTCGTGTTTTGGCGGCGCAGCGTCAAACGCATCCACCACGTCATTCAGCGCCGTGTGGACAAAGACAAACATCACTCCTGCCATGTACATGTGGTGCACAAGAACTACGGCGGCCGAAAGACCGCCAAAAATCACCAGGATCCACCACATCCACACGGTCTTGTGTACCACAAGATAGCTGATAACGCATGCCAACATCACCATGCTCATCATCACCTGCGGATGAAAGTAACATGTTAGCCACGTGCAAGTCAGCGTTAGATTTCTGTACCTGAAGCAAGACGTGCCAGGCTTTCATGTTGGCAGCAACCGCGCAGTAACCAAATAATATGGATGCGGGATCCCCTGCCAGAATGTAGCGGAAGCGGTAGAGCAGCGCAGGGTGTGACCGTGTGCGAAAGTCTGGCAGGGAGCGCAGGCGTCTTGACTCGCGCACGGCTGCGTTGTATGCTGTGACCGCATGCTTGTTCCGCAGACGGCCGGCAAGACGCCGAAGGACGCAAAGCCGATACAGCGAGGCTTTGAAGAGAATGATCCGGATGACAAAAAGCACGAGCCAAATCACAAAGGCGCCACAGATGACCCCAATTCCGATTATTTCGCCGCGCGTAAAGTCATGACTGTTGCACTTGTGCCACTTGCCAACCGTGTGGATAATCTGGCTTGTGCGCACGGTACAGCGTCCCAGTGTAAAATCATCAAAGCTTGACCCGGGAGGGTAGCAGCACCAGTTGTCAAAGACAACAAACACTACCGTAAAAAGGAAATAAATGCCGGTCCCGGCCACCAGGGTGGAGATCCAGACGGTCACAAGCATAAACATCGGCATGCCTGAAAGCAGGCCCTCGGCGGCAAACAGAATCACCGAGACCGTGAGCCCGCATACCGACAGCGACTGCAGCGAAGCTGGCTGCATTCTTTGTTATCTGGTATAACATAAACACATATAAGCTCGCGATAAGTACAGAGCCGTTAGCCTTAATGGCGTCGGCGCAGCACGAGCCAGAGTTTCGCAAAGTCGATTCGCCGGATCGTGCACGAAAGCGGAGACAGCCAATAATCGACGAGCATGGTGATCTAAGCGACGAGGAAGTCGATTTGCCGAAGGGTGGCGTACAAAAGCGGAGACTGCCAGTAATTGACAAGGGTGATGATGACCTTAACGCGGAGGAATTGATGAGAGAGCTCGAAGAAACGACATCCGAAAACACAATTTCGCGCGAGATGCTCGACAGTGGCACTGCCATCACCAACAAGCCGGCCGGGCTCGCACAAACAGTCGACAGCAAACACACAATCTTTGGTCTTGTTTATGGACAAACGCATCTACGCCGAAACGCATCAGTCCAAGTAACTTATGTGATCCCGGATTTTACAACCAAGCAATCATTTGGTGCTGGAAATCTAGAGTTTGCGTACGCGTTTGGCTGCATCTTTGCTCCGATGGACCGGATTCTGTTAGAGCCGCCCTTTCAAATGACCGATGTTGTGATTCGCGAAGGCGAGATGGAGCGGCTGCTCTACCGAAAAAGCAGCGCGCTCTGCATCACAGTCCGAAAAGGAAAAGTGGCTGCGTTTACAAAAGATCTGATTTCTCGGCGGTTTATGCTTCATAACCCCTATGCAAAAGACCCTGAAAAAAATCTACGAACTGTGGAAGAGGAAGATGAAAACGACGACAACAGTTCTCCAGACAGGACCATCAGGGTGAAAGCACGGAAAGCTGATCAACCAAAACGCCGTGTTGTGACGAAAAAAGCCGATAACGCAGAGGACGAAGAAGACGACACAAAGTCTGATGAGAAGGGTTCTACCCTTAAGGTGGCCGCCGATCTTGGAACAAATGCCGTGCATATTAAGCTGCCATCTCTGCTGTACCGTAGCTTGTCGCTTGTAATCATGCACGCAGATCTGTCACTGCGTGCCTGGAATGCAGTGCGGGCCATGACACCTGGACTGTACGCGGCAGTGTTTGACATGCCCAAGGAGAAGCGCTGGCCTGGAATCCTAAATGATGTCCTTCTTACCATCCGGGAGTACGCAAGTATGTTTCCAGCGACAGACGAGCGCAGCAAGGCGCACGCCCGTGTGATGGCAATGATTGAATCACCAAAGGTGGCTTTTTTTATACCACCGAGCGCTGTTATTCCAGTCCTCGTAGAGATTACGTACAAATATGCCAGAAAGAATTAATGGGGATCTATTTGAATAAATTCAGTATTTCATTCTGTCTAGCAAATCAGGTACATTGTCCACCGGGCCAATCACCGCCTCGTAGTGTTTGCAGCAGTCGGTCAGTTCCTCCAGCGTTGGTAGCGGAATGGTCGCATGCACTTCTTTGCGAGCCATTGCGTCTGTCATCATGCAAACTGCTGCGCCACCAAGCTCCTTCATCTCCTCGCCCATGCAAGCCCACTCGCAGACGCTCATGAGTTGGATGAAACGTGTGATGTTTTCAATGTTTGTTGTCAAATCATGCTGTGCCAGCAAGGTCTCCCTGTTTGGGTCCCCGAAAAAGAACACAAAGTCTGCCAACACGCTGCAGGGAAATACGGTGGGAACAACAATGACCGGATCCGCTGCATTCATGCTGATGTGAGGGATGCGTTCAGCAAGGCTGAGCGGAAGCTCCACGCAATCGGTGCCACAGCACCCAACTGTAAACAGACAATGTAAATTGACGGGGTGGTACCTAAAGTGGACAAACCTAGCACAACTCGGCGCGACATGAATATGACGGTCTGTCAGACAGGCCGCCGCCAGATATACGACCGGGAAAAATTAAGATGGTGTGCAGCATGGGCGCGTGTCTTAGTTTCCGGGCAATCGAGCGGATGGTCATGCGCAGGGGGTTTCCGCCTGCATCGGCAACCTACACAGTGGTTGCCGATAACGACGACGATGATGAGGTGTTGTTCACAGCACACACTCCGGCGGCGTCGGGTCCAAGTGTTACGCAGACCATACGTGCCCGCATTACACGTGGGCGATTATCCTAAAACCTGTTATACATTAGTAATAAAGCGGATTTTATCTCTCATTTTCATCTCGCGGGTCATGGCGTACGCCTTTTTCAATGTCGACGGACGCTCGAATCCGCTGGAATCTCCGGCCATCATTGCCATAGTGATGTTCACGGATGCATATCCGCAAACAAGTCACGATATCATATCTTTGATTGACCAGCTGCCCAATGTAACCACGCTGATACTGTCGGGAAACCGCATCGTGTTTGACGTCCTTCCGCACGTTTCAAAGCTTTCCTGCTCTATTCTAGAAATCCGAGAAAGCAATCGGGACGGCGCTCTCCATATTCCACACGGTGTGAAAACTCTGCAACTCGGACCGAGATCCTCTGTTACCAAATTGGCTGGTAATTACAGGGAACTGACTAGTCTGTCAATCTCATGTCTTGACATCTCTAATCTAGACATGATCCAATCCCTGGACTCGCTGCAAGCCCTCGCACTGAATTATGTGACGTATGTGAGCGAGCTCGCCCATCTGCCCGCCAGTCTCCGCTCTCTCTCGCTTACTTCATCTTCACGCATCGTCGCAATCACGTATCCGCCAGCGCTGGAGGAGCTGGCCGTATTTGACGACGGTCTCGTTTCCACGAGGCTGTTTCTCTCGCATGTTCCAGACAGCATCAAAATACTTTCACTGAGTGGGTGGCGCGGGCGATACTACATGCCGGAGCTTGGGCCGCAGTCCAAACTGACATCTCTTACACTGGAGGGAGGCCGAGCCAAGTTGATGCCAATGCATCTTCGTGCGATCCGATACCTGAACTTGTATTGTTGCAGCTTGTCCGTTGATCCATTTTACGAGCGACTTTATTTTGATAACGTGATGATTGCGGGTACGCGTTACATGCCCATCAACTGGTTTGTGGCGATGATCGACGAGTGCAGCCCCACTATCTACAAGCTGAACCCGTATGCTATTATGAACCGCACTTCTACGTTTGAATATGCATCGTATATTTCACCCGGCACGATTCGACGCCTTCACCCGGTCTTGGTGCTGGCGTGGTTCCTAACACACGCCACCCGGCTATTTCGGGTGTCTCTGCCTGTGGTCAACTTGCTTTACAGAATTTACACAAGCAAGGAGAACGAAAACTATATTTTAAAACAATATACAACGTGCTTTAATATAAATTAAACCGATGATTAGAACGATGTAGTCTCCATATATTCAGGGGGGTTGGGGTCATCGAGATACTGAAACCCATCCATGTCTGGATGATCGTAAACAGCGGATGGCTCAGGAACAGCCGCTGGCGTGCTGTATGTAATACTTATGGTTGGCTCCGTCCTATCGGCCATCCTCCGTATGTACGCGGTGTGTGGCTCATCTTTTGCTCTCCAAGTGGTCGGTTCATCCTCCAGCGGAAGAGATTGTGTAGTCTCTACATGCGGCTCGTCTACATCCGAAATGTACTCGTCAGGCGGTGAATTCACAACATCTGGCGGCGGGTTTATCCAGCGTGGAGTGTACTCTTGATCTTCTACAGCATCCGGACTATCTCGTGCTGGGTGGGGTGTAGAATGCAACTCAACCAAGGTCTGCGCCAGCCCGGCTTGTCGAAAAAGCCGTGACGCCTTCATGCCGGCTGTATATGAAAGACTAACTGAGTGCCGTATACAGATTGCAATGCACCCAGCCGTCGTGTTGCTTCTTCTGGCTGGCGCTTATGCGTCTGCCCAGGCCTGCCGGCGCCCGCCGTGCGCTGCAACGCAGGGAGTTGCCTCGTATCTGGACAACATGGGCTGCTGCGCTGGTTGTCGCCCGGGATTTGCCTGCAACGGAACCCATGCGGTTCCCTGTGCTCCGCCAGCGCAGTTTCAGGCGTATTCGTTCCAGACGACCTGCAGTACAGTCCGCGCGTGTGCAAGCGACTTGGAGTACGAATGGCGCACGCCAACGGCGACAAGCGACCGCGGTTGCAAGCTGCACTCTGTCTGCGACACAGCCTTTGAGTATGAGCGTATCGGCGCCACCACAACGACCGACCGAGTCTGCAACAAGGTTAAACAGTGCATCTTTCCGTCCGAGTACGAGCAGCGCGCGCCAACAGCAACCACGGACCGGGTGTGCGCTCCGGTTCGGGTGTGCGACCCGACCCGTGAAATAATGATCCGCGCCCGCACAAATACATCCGATGCAGTCTGCGCGTGCTCCCCTGGCCATCTATACACAGAGGCCGGCTGCACTCCTTGTTTTCTCTTTGTGGATGGCTGCGAAACGTGCAGCCGGCGCAACGGAACGGTTGTCTGTGACCGATGTGGCGCTAGTCTGCAGCCGGTGCGAGGTGCCGACAACGAGACGGCGCGCTGCACCTTTTGCGAAACATCAAACTGCGCCGAGTGCAAGCAGGACGAGGTCTGCTCGTCGTGTCGACCCGGGTTTACGCTGCAGATTGATGCAGTGACCACTGCCGCATCATGTATCTGCAGCGCAGCATTTTGCAGATCGTGTCACCGGAACGGAACCTGCGCCAGCTGTCTCGCGGGCTTTGAAATGAGAGATGGGCAATGTGAGTGTCTGCAGCCGGGCTGCAGGACATGCGATGGCGCTGGCCGGTGCACCGAGTGTGAGTCGAATTTTGCACTCTCGGCTGCCGGCTCCTGCTATTGTGTTATAGAACACTGTGAGGAGTGCGACGCGTCGGGAACGGCCTGTTTGGTCTGCCGCTACCCATTTGTTTCTCGGGCGGCGAACGGCAGCCGATGCGAGTGTGCACTTGAAGGCTGCGTGGCCTGTAACACAACCGGATGCCAGGAATGCGCCGACGGAGTGCAGCTGCTAGCCGACCAGACCTGTGGACTTGCTGCGCAGGGCAGTACAACAAGTGCCGCAGCCACAACTTCGTATGTTGTGATAGCGGCAATGGTCAGTACTGGGCTGTTGCTCTTGGCTGGTCTGGCCGTCTTTACGCTGCGTCGTCGCAAGACCAAGCCGCAGGACGATCTGCCGCCGCTGCCGCCACCGCGGTACCGCGAGCCGGTCAGAAACGCAACGTACGATACATCCTCTCGGCTGTACGAAGAGCTGTGCTTCAACAGCGTGACCACGCTACCCGAGGAACCCGAGTACACGCTGGCTACTGACTCGCAGCACCTCTACGAAACTGCGGTTCAGGGCGACATTACCTACAATCCCGGCCCGCTTTACGATACGCGCACTGTTGGTAATAACGACGGGTACTTTGATGTTGCTCCTACTGTATAAAGATGTATGTTTTAATTACAAAATTTTACGGGAATCTGGTCCTATGTCAACTGCGTCAACAGCCTGGATCGAGACATAGATGCCAGACAAAATAACTAGGTAGGCAAACACGGCAGAGGCTGGAAATGTGCCAATGTCGATGAGAGAAAAGATGTCGACCGCTGACGGCAGGCCCGTCAACACCACAAACGGCACCAGAAGCAGCTCCACAATCGCGCCAGCAGAAAATACCCAGACAGGGCCAAACAAAATGAAGATGGTGCATAGGACGCGCGGAATAACGTGGAGCCAAAAAAGCGCCGCGCCCGCACAAATAATAGACTGTGTAAAAAATAGCATTGTTAATACCAGATTCTAGCCCAGACAATAAAGTCAAACCTGAATGTCGCGTTCTGTTGCCCCGCAGTTGTACATGATAAACACCACGCTCAGCATCGACGGAAAGCAGAGGCGAACAATCGCAGTGCGCACCGGAGACACGGAGGAGACTGCTAAGTTTGCGTAGAGTAAAGCTGCATACTTTACCAGCATGGCCGACATGGCGCCTGCCGTTAAGACGGCTGCCGCCGCCGAGTCAAACCCCGTGCTGCGTTCAACCCCTTCGTAAATCTCCACAGTGTGATAAAACATCACAAGGATAATCACAGTCGAACCAAGCATGTTGATCTTCACAATCACATTGCGCTCAAGCGGACTGTCAACGTCGACAGCTAGCGGCCGTAAGATGTAGACCCCGGCAATAACGCATAAAAGAAACAGCGTGAAAAGCTCGTGGGATCTGATCTGCCAGCTCCAGCGACCGGAATAGAGCACTCCAATGCGCATCTCATCAGCCGTGAAATAGATCATTAGGTCGCGCGGATTTTCCTCCATCAGATCAAAGCCGACAAGCACCAGCTTTTCCGGGTCAACCAGGCGCGAATAGCCTGCCGCCCCTGTGATCTCGTGCGTGTATACCTGCAAAAAACGTGTAAATAAATAAATAAATAAATAAATAAATTTATTTACACAGCCGGATCAAACCTGGGGAGCACACAGATTGTCACGGCAAACCCGCTGCTCCGCGCATGCTTTGATGCGGATGCTGCTGTGGTTCACCAGCAGCAAATCGGCGCACACGTGCGCAAACCGTGCCGGCACGCCAATCCCAGCAACCGCAGGTGTAAATGCCACATCGACCGTCTGCCCGTCGAGCGTGCCGGAGAAAAGACACGTGTGAAGCAGACAGCCAGTGGCAACCGCCATTCCTTCGCGCCGCATTAGATACTGCTGCCAGCTGTGATAGCCGGGAAACATCCGTCTGGCGCCAACAGACCACGCCACGCTGCCACCCAGGAATGACACGAGCCCTTCAAAGGAAATAACCGGCGTTGCTATCTCCGACGATCGCACGACCCCCGAGAGAACACGGGCCTCGCACCCGGCAAATGCGCCAATGGTGCTCGTGTTATCGTCGTACTGTTCGTCTGACCACGCTTCCGGCAACACAAGCCGGACCGATGGATCGTCAAACTCGGAAACAACGCTGGCCGTCTCCAGCAGGCTGCCGCCAATGCTGCCACCACTGACTGCAAAAGACGTCAGCAGCCGCCCGGTGTGGTACGTGTAGCGCTGCACGACGCCTACATAGCACGCAGGCCACGCCGAGACTCCGCATACCAGCAAAAATAACAGTCTCATTTCTTTGCTGCTTAATTAAAATCCCACATTTTTATTTCATATCTGAAATCCACATCTCACGACGTCTGCAGCACAGTAATTGACCCATCCATCTCCTCGTACAGAAAGCGCCCCACATACAAATCGCTGCGCACGTGATTGGGCATCTTGTGGCGCAGCTCGCGGCGCACCAAATCGGCGGTATTTGAATTCAGCGGGTACATGGAAGCGGCATAGGGCGCCAGGTCAGCCTTACAGGTGACCACCGATACAAGATTTGCAATGCGAAGAACAGGCCTGGCGTCAGCAGAAACATATGCAGGTATGTTGAAAAGGTCGTCAAACTCGGGAACTTCTGAGATTTCGTAGATGCGTGTCACAAGTTCGTCAATCTTACTTGGATCTTGATTGTAGAAAGCCTGTAGCTTAAGTACTGCTTCAAGTGCAGTGATGGGGTTTTTCCCCAACACAGCAGCCGGTCCAACAGCAGGCGTAAATGTAGTGGGTACAAAGCGCCCTGCGGGACCACGATTGCATAACTCAATCCGATCACAGACATAGTCAATCAGATCAGAAAAAAGATCCGATAGCGTAACAGCGTGCGTGGCGTTGAACTTGACGGGCGTCACAGTAGAAGGAGGAGGGAACAGTGCGTTGAAGGGCTCATCTGTGTCATGGAAAGAAGGCAAGGCAGTAATGTTGCCATTCTTGTTTCCCACAGTGGCGATCAAGCCATTGGCAAAAGATAGCACAAATCGTGAAATGGGCGACAGCTCGGCAGTGTTCCATGTCGAGTACAGTGTCAGAGGGTTTTTGTTCGTCAGCATGTATTCATTTCCGTTAAAAGAAAGAATCGGGCCCGTATTTTCTTTGACAGAGGGCAGCGTCAGGTAGAGTGGATCACCAACGGTAAGACCAAGAGTTGCCGCGTTCACAATTTCAAGATTCTCGTTGACGAGGGGAATGTGAAAGTTGCACATCCCCCCAACTCGGATCGGGATCACAGGCGTCGGATTGCTCGCTGCAGACGACTCCTCCACGCGGCCCACATAGCGCAGTTTGCGCAACAGCACCTGGCGGCTCAGTTTGAACTTGGTCTTTGTCTTGCTGCGGCTGACACTTCGCTCGAGGTACGGCAGCAGCTGGCCCGGGAAAACCGAGCCCATGACCTGGTTCATGTGGTTGCGGGCCGGCGGCTCAATCACCTGGTTCAAGGTGACAAACGGGCGGTTCGACCCGACCTCCTTTGGCGTGTTTGGAAAGGTCGTGTCCTTGTTGATGTTTGTGATCATGTTGGTTGCGAGGTATTTGTCAATCTGCCGGTAGTCGAGGATCATGCCGGAGATGAAGCTGCCGCCCTCCGAGCGCTCGATCGTGTTCTTCATGCGCCGAGAGACGGGGACGACCCGGTCGACCTTGAACTGCGACATGACCGGGTAAAAAGGTCCAATGTTGTTACTTTAATTTTCGCTTTCTACCCATATACTGAACAGCGCAAAAACGGGTTTTCTCGCATTTTCCGTCTGCAATGGCCCTGGTGCAGGCGGGCAATCCGGCCGAGGTCGAGCAGCTTGCGCAGTGTATTTCGCGGCTGCTGCATGTCGGGCTTGACCCCGCTCTCTACGATGTCTACAATCTCATCTACACCATGATTACGCGGCAAGTCACAGCGGGCGGGGTCCTGTCTGCCATCGACGGCATCTACTGCGTGCTGCAGCGGATGTACGCCGAGTTTATCGAGGAGAGACGCAGCAGTGATCTGGCCGAGCTGTCTGGTCGCGCATTGGTTGTGTCGGTGCTCTCGTTCTGGGACTTGCATGTGACCCATCGCAGCGAAATTTCGCGCAAGCTGTTTGTCAACGCGAACGCGCAGGTGAAGCATCCCATGTTTGTCAACGTCTCGTCGATGGTGGCAACCGCCAGTGTGTACCGGGACGAAGGGAGCAAGAAGTCCTCGCGCGTGAACAGCAGCGAAGATGCGATGAACCGCGTTTTTGTCCAGGACATGCTGCAGTATCCAGCTGTCGAGGCGGAGCTCGTCAAGTGGCTTGCCGGTTGCTGCACAGCCCCCGATCGACAGAATGCCGACCTCATGAAAAACGTCCTCAACATGCTGGCCAACTTTCCCCGCACCAAAGCGCAGATTGAGAGCAAAGTGGCGGAGATTGTCAAGGACCATTACGAGGCCGTGGCATCCACCTTTGTCCCGACTACGCTGGAGTGGATTGAGACGGCAGCCGAGATTATCCGCTACATCGCCTGTCTGATCCCGGGGGAGCTTCGCCTTTTTGACATTACAATGAACCTGGCCAAGACTGCCCTCTTCACTGCGCGCCAGGAGCTGTTTGTCTCACAGGTGCGAACCATTCTGCTCGACTGCTGCCGGACAGACCGCATGCCGTCCATCGAGCTGCAGCATGTCAATCGGCTGCTGACTGTCACGTCCACCCCGTTGGCATGCATGAAAGACGCCTTTTACGCGCTGTTTCCGGTCCTGGTGCCAACGGTCAAAGACGCACAGCAGCAGCGCGCCTCGTTTTCCGAGACTATCAACATCCTCACCTGGACCCTGTGTCTCATCTACCAGTGCTTTGAGGCCAGCCGCGAGCTTGTTTCGATCGTGATTACGCGCGCGGCAGAGCAGTTTGTCACGATCGGCAGCGATCCCTCCGCCCAGATGCTGGCTGGCTACTTTGTGTCGCGCCTGACATCCGACAGCATCGACTGGAATGTTGCCAATGCGCCCCTCACATACCGTCCAAAGTGGTCGTCTGGGAAGCTGCCGCTGCTGAGCACCAGCGTGAGTCCGCTGATCCAGGCGCTCGAGAGCCGTGACACCTTTCACCTTGCGCTCTGGACCCGCCTCTCCATGCTGTTTCTCAGCGAGTGGACCGCTTCACGCACCGACATGTCGGCCGTGCGCGACGACGTCTCCAGCCTGCTCACGCTGGTTGCCAACACGCTCGGCACAGCCGTTGTGAAAGAGATGCAGACAATGGCCACCGATCTGCAGCTGTCGGCCGATTTCGCCGCGAGAATGATGGATACTGCCGCAAACAGTGTGGATCTAACACGGCTGCGCGTGTTGGTTGCCAACCAGTTTTGCTGGAAGCTTTCCACATCGCTCTGCGTGCGGGCACCGCCGCTTTCAGAGTACACTGCTCTTGTCGCCGCGTTTGAGACGGCGTACAAGGCTGTTCACTCTGGTCGCAAGCTGCAGTGGCTCCACGACGCATCAACAGCAGAGTGCTCGGTGCAGACGCCCGACAAGAAGGGCCGACGGACGATGATTCTGTCTCTTTGTCAACTCTATGTTGTCACCAAGCTGGAAGAGGCCAGCGCCACCGACGAGATGGACGACAGCGGCGCGGCGAAACGCCACCGGGTCTCTGGTGTGACCACGGACAGCCTGGTCCAGGCGCTCGGGTCCGAATACGAGTCCAAGATTGCCAATGTGTTGGCCTTGATGGTTGAGATTGGCCTTGTAACCCGGTCAGCACAGGGGGAGTACCTTCTCAACTCGCGCTTTATACCAACCAAGGAGACCCGCAACTTGGCGACGCTTGGCCGACGCAGCGGCTCAAAGCCGGCGGCCGCGGACAAGGAGCAGGACGCCGTTATCAAGAGGGAGCGCATCTTTGCGCTCCACGCGGCCATAGTTCGCTGCATGAAGAGCACGCGCAAGGTTGACAGTGTCGACGCCCTGTTTGCCAAGGTTGCTTCGAGCGGATCCCTGCTGTTTCCGTTTGACAAGTCGCTCTTCCGGCAGCAGGTGGAGACACTCATCTCCAAGGAGTACATGAAACGAGGTGACAATAATTGTCTGGAATACATAGCTTAAATACTACAATTGAAATGATTACATAAAATACACATTTTTACGACGTGCGCTGGCGTTTTGCCGATGGTTCGCCCACAGTGGATGCCCGGACCTCGGCAGCCTGAATTTGCATCTGGCCTTTAATTTCCTCAATTCCCTGCGCGCTGATCAGTGATCGGTCAACCCGCAGCGTGTCGGCGTATAGCTCGACGCGGCCCTCGTGGGACAAGACTGGCTCAAGCTCCATGAGCATTTCAATTGGCACGCTTTGTTTCAGATTGCCCTCGGGAAAATCGGCATCGGCGCCGAGGATAGCAGTCATGATTTCGCGAGTCAAATCAAGGATTGACTTTACGTGACTGAGCATGGCTGAGACGGTCACAAACGCGTCGCCGGCCTCGCCGAGACTCGTGTGCGCACTCTTCATCTGCACAACGCGAAGGTTGAGCCGGCGAGGCGGAATGCCGTAGGCGGAGGCAATCTCGCTCACAAGCGCATCCAGCTGGTTGTTGACGTCGAGCGCAGTGATTGGCGCCTGGGGGACCCATGTCATGTGGCCATCACCACCTTGCTCAATCACCGCGCTGATCTGGTCCACCGTGGTCTTATCCATCGAGTACGACAGCAGGCGATCAGCCGACTTTTCCAGCAGACTTTGCCGCTCTTCATGCGTGCGCTTTGACTGTTCGTCAAACACGCGCAGCACATCGTTGGCGCCCACGGCACCCGTCACGCTGTTGATGCTGTTGAGAATGCTGCCGATCCC
>Ga0114980_10000289_pt1 | contig 35560 bp, 51 predicted proteins | sample S_140806_EF_Meta_FD_87018 | JGI IMG/M metagenome (GOLD analysis project Ga0114980, IMG submission 87018) | Freshwater microbial communities from Lake Simoncouche, Canada to study carbon cycling - S_140806_EF_MetaG | ecosystem: Environmental > Aquatic > Freshwater > Lake | place: Lake...
ACCTTGTTTTCACACTGTTTTTGACCACTGGCGGCCGGCTGGCGGTTGAGTTTCCCTAGAAAAAAAGCCTTTTCCGCTTGCGGCGTTACGAATCACGGGCTTTTTCCGCATGGCACGCACTTCCGACCGGACGCTCCGCGAAAACCAGGCTCGTGACCGCTACGACCGCCAGAAGGCGGACGCCGGCAAGCGTTCGAGGTCGATCACCACGACGGCCCGCGACATCGGCGAGTTACCCGGCGTTGTCGACCCGAAACGCCGCGACGCCTGCTTGAGAAACTTCCGGCAATTCTGCGAGACGTACGGGCAGGAATCGTTTCCGCTCGCATGGTCGCCCGACCACCTGACGGCGATCAGCAAGATTGAGGCGTCCGTCTTGCGTGGCGAGCTCTTCGCATTCGCCATGCCGCGCGGCTCCGGTAAGTCCACGCTCTGTATCTGGGCCTGCCTCTGGTCGGTGCTCTGCGGCCATCGGCCGTTTGTGATGCTGGTCGGTGCCGACCAGGCGATCGCCTGCCAGATGCTCGACGTGATCAAGGTGCATCTCGAGACAAACGATTTGCTGCTCGAGGACTTCCCGGCCGCGTGCTACCCAATTCGGGCTCTCGAGCGGATCAGCCAGCGAGCCAAGGGGCAGACCTACAACGGGCAGCCGACGCAACTCGAGTGGACCGCCGACCAGATCACATTGGCCTGGATCCCCGGCGCCCCGTCGGCCGGCGCCGCTGTGCGGGTGGCCGGGATCACCGGCCGCATCCGAGGAGCCCAGCACATTCGGGCGGACGGCAAGACGGTGCGGCCGTCGCTCGTCTTGATCGACGACCCGCAGACCGACGAGTCGGCCGGCTCGCCGTCGCAGTGCGCCACACGCGAGCGAATCCTCTCCGGTGCAATCCTGGGCCTCGCCGGGCCGGGCGCGAAGATCAGCGGCCTCGCCACGATCACCGTCATCCGCCCCGACGACCTGGCCGACCGTCTGCTCGACCGGGCCAAGCATCCGGCGTGGCAGGGCGAGCGGACGCGCCTCGTCTACGACTGGCCGACGGCCGAAGATCTCTGGAGCCAATACGCCGAGCTCCGCCGCGAGGGGCAACGCAACGGCACTGGCACCGCGGCAGCCCACGAGCACTACCGGGCAAATCAAGCCGCCATGGACGCCGGGTCTCGAGTGGCGTGGCCCGAGCGAAAGAACGAAGACGAGCTCTCCGCGATCCAGCACGCATGGAACCTCCGCATCGACCGCGGCGAGTCGGCGTTTCTCGCGGAGTATCAAAACCAACCGATCGCCGACGACATCGCCAGCGACAAACTCGACAAGCGCAGCCTCGCCCTACGGGCCACGACCTTGGAGCGTGGGAAAATCCCACTTGACCACCAGACGCTCACGGCGTTCGTGGACGTTCAGGAAAAACTCCTCTTCTGGCTGGTGGCTTCGTGGAACCAGAGTTTCGGCGGGCACGTTGTGGCCTACGGGTGCTACCCCGACCAGGCGTCCACGTTCTTTGAGGCAAAGCACGCCAAGCGGACGCTCGCCCAGGCAGCCAAGGGTGCCGGGTTCGAGGCGGCGTTGAATGCTGGCTTAGAGCAGGTGGCGAAACTTCTCCTCGGCCGCGACTGGACGCGGGAGGACGGGGCCGCCATGCGGATCTCCCAACTCCTGATCGACGCCAACTGGGGGCAGAGCACCGGGACGGTGCGGACGTTTTGTCGCCGCACGCCGTTTGCCGGTGCCATCCTGCCGAGCCACGGCAAAGGTATCGGTGCGAGCTCGCAGCCGATCGGCGAGAAGAAAGGCAGGGGCGACCGGATCGGCCTGGCGTGGAAGGTCGGCCAGATTAGCGAGGGCCAACGGTCGGTTCTCTACGACACGAATTTCTACAAGACGTTCGTGGCGGCGCGGCTGCGACTGGCAATGGGCGACCCCGAGTCGATCGCCTTCCACGCCGGTGAGCACGACCTCCTGTTTGAGCACTTGACGGCCGAATACCCGGTCCGCACCGAGGCCCGCGGCCGTGTCGTGGACGAATGGAAAATGGCGGGTCGCGACAACCACTGGCTCGACTGCCTGGTCGGCTCGGCCGTCGCCGCGAGCATCGCCGGCGTCCATCCGATCGCCACCGAGGCTGGCGGCCGCCAGCGGCGCAAGGTCTCTATCCCCGCCGGGCCAGACGGGAAACGTGTTATCACCGTGAAGAGGCTCAAGACGTGAACCAAATCACAATCGCAACCGTGGACGGGCTTGACCCTTCGGACTGTGTCGCCATTGCGCGCCGCCTCTGCCGTCAGGGCTCGGACTTCCAGCGTGAGGTCATCGGCGTGATGAACGGGGAGGCGTCGAGTTGCGCCCCCGTCGCCCTCTGGCACGCCGACGGTGCCCTCGTGGGCTGGGCCTCCTCGCACATCTGGCAGGGCTCGCAGACGCTCGAAATGTTCACCGACGAACGCCACCGCGGCCGCGGCATAGCCTCGGCGCTATCGGCGGCCCTGGTGGCGGCCGGCGTCTTGGAGCGTGGCCGCATTCTGCAAGTGTTCTCTGAGTCGACCGAGATGATCGCGCGGCGGCTCTGCTTCGCCGAGGTGCATCGCTACCGCAGGCAGGGTAGCGACTGGGTGGCCGCATAGCCGGCGACACCCCCTACGGTCTCTAGGGGCTTTTAGCCTACCGTCGCAGCAATGAGCGACGAAGTTTCCAACAAGCTCGCCGAGGCGGCCGTCGGCCCAAAGCGCGTCCGCACCGACGCCGGCGAGGTCGAGGCACACGACCTCGTCGACATCATCGAGGCCGACAAGTACCTCGCGGCCAAGGCTGCGGCGGCCGGCACCAACAAGCACCGCGGCCTCCGGTTCAATCGCATCATCCCGCCGGGAACGATCTAGGTGGCGTTTCTCGACCTATTCCGAGGCCGGCAGACGCCCCGCCCCGCGGCGGTTCCGGTCGTGCGTGCAAAGTACGACGCCGCCGAGCGTGGCGACGACTACCGCCACTGGAGCAACGCCGACGCCTTCGCGGCCGACGCGGCCCTCTCGCCGAGCGTCCGCCGCACGCTCCGCAACCGGGCACGCTACGAGCGGGCAAACAACTCGTACCTCGCCGGGATCTCGGGCACGCTCGCCAACGACTTGATCGGCACCGGCCCCCGGCTGCAACTCGACATCGGTGACGACGAGGCCGCCCGCCAGGTGGAGCGGCTGTTCTTCGACTGGGGCTGGCTGGTCGATCTGCCGGCCAAACTCCGCACGATGCGTGAGGCGCTGGTTGTGGACGGCGAAGCCTTCGCCCTCATGATCAACAACCCGCGACTCGCGGGCGTGCAACTCGACCTCCGGCTTGTTGAAGCCGAGATGGTGGCGACGCCGACCGAGCTGATGCGGCAAACGATCACGCCCGAGGGCAACACGGTCGACGGCCTGGAGTTCGACGAGGTGGGCAACGTCATCGCCTACCAAGTGTTGAATTTTCACCCCGGCAGTAATTACCGCATCAACAACCTCCAGTTTCAGCGGGTGCCTGCGTCGCAGATGGTGCATTGGTTCAAGCCATCGCGGCCGGGCCAAAATCGCGGCGTGCCCGAGGTGGCCCCGGCGCTCAAGCTCTTCGGCCAGCTGCGCCGCTACACCGAGGCCGTGATCGCGGCGGCCGAGACGGCGGCCGACCTTGCGGCGTTCATCCACTCGAACAGCCCGGCGGCCGAGGTCGACGAGGTCGACGCCTTTGCGGCGCTTGAGATCAGCAAGCGGACGCTCACCACGCTGCCCGAGGGCTGGGACATTTCGCAACTCAAGGCGGAGCAGCCGACGACGCAATACCCGGCGTTCGTGCGTGCGATCCTCAATGAGATCGCCCGTTGCCTCCAACTGCCCTACAACGTCGCCGCCCTCGATTCGTCGTCTTACAACTACGCCTCCGGCCGCATGGATCACCAAGTTCATGCGATGAATCAGCGGGTCGAGCGCGACCAGCTAGAGCGGACAATGCTCGACCGCGTGCTCGCCGCGTGGGTCAACGAGGCGTCGCTCGCCGGCGTGCTGCCCGACGGCCTGCCGCCCTTCTCCGAGTGGAATTGGGGCTGGGTGTGGGACGGCAAGGAGCACGTCGACCCGAACAAGGAGGCAGAGGCAGCCGAGAAGCGCCTCCGCACGCACACGACCACACTCGCCGCTGAGTATTCCCGGCAGGGCAAGCGGTGGGACGTGGAGCTCCGGCAGCGCGCCGCCGAGATCGCGCTCATGAAGGAATTGAACCTCTTTATCGACCCGACGCCGGAAGTCAATTACGGCGGCGAAGGAGATCCAAACGAATGATCGACGAAGACTTTGAAGGCTTCGACGACATCACCGACCTCGTGGAGTGGCTATGAGCAACAATCTCAAACTCGCATCAAACGTGACGTTTCTACAGGCCGCCGAAGGCGAGGCCGCGGCCGGTCCGAAGAAGTTTCGGATCGTCGCCTACACCGGCGCGGCCATTCGCCAAGGCTGGAGCCGCGAGCCAGTCGTGATCGACCTCGCCGGCATGACGCTCCCGGCGACCGTGCCGATCGTCATGGGCCACGACTACGGGCTTGAGAGCATCCTCGGGCAGGGCGTGCCCACGGTTCAAGGAAACGAGCTCATCGTCGAAGGCGAGATCCTCGCCGACAGCGAGACCGCCCGCAAAGTGCTGGCCCTCGCCGCTGGTGGCTACCAGTGGCAGGCAAGCGTAGGGGCCGACGTTGGTCGGCATCTCAAGTTCGGCGAAGACCAAGCCACCACCGCAAACGGGCAGTCCCACGTTGGGCCTGTTCGCATCGTTCGTGCGTCGACCCTCCGCGAAACGTCATTCGTGACGCTCGGGGCGGATCGGAGCACGGCAGTCTCTATCGCGGCCGAAGAGGCCCAGGAGTCAACCATGGCGGAACACGCCAGCGAAACGCCCATCGAGGAGCCCGTCGTGGCTGCCGCGGTGGAAGCCCCGGCGATCGTCGCCGTGGAAGCCCCTGTCCAGGCCAGCGAGAGCGCCGAGCTCAAGGCCCAGATCGAAGCCCTCAACGAAAAGGTCAGCAAGATGGAAAAGCTCAACGCCACGCGCGACGAGCGGCCCGCCGCCCCGGCGGTACACGTCGCCACCCCTGCCCCGCTCACCTCGCAGGTGATCGAGGCGTCCTTCGCCCTCCAGGGCGGTCTGCACGGTGCCGAGCGGCACTACGACGAGAAGACGCTCGAGGCGGCCAATAAGGCCCGCCGTGAGCTCTCGCTCGGCGAGGTGATCGTCCAGGCGGCCGTGAGCAACGGCTACGACGGCCCGCGTCGCTTGAACGCCGCGACCCTGCGTCCGATCCTTGCTGCCGCGTGGGCGACTCACTCGATCGCCGGCATCCTGAGCAACACCGCCAACAAGTTCCTCCTCGCTGGCTTCGACAGCGTCGAGAGCGCCTGGCGGCAGATCTCGACGGTCCGCAGCGTGAACGACTTCAAGACCTTGACCAGCTACCGGCTCAACGGCGGGTTCAAGTTTGACAAGGTGAGCAATGGTGGCGAGCTCAAGAACGCTTCGGCCTCCGAAGAGAGCCGGACGATCTCGGCCGACACCTACGGGATCATGACCTCGGTCACCCGTACGGACCTCATCAACGACGACCTTTCGGCGTTGACGGCGGTTCCGCAGCGGATCGGCCGCGGTGGTGCCCTCAAGCTCAACGACGTGTTCTGGGCTGACTTCGTGGACGATTCGGCGTTCTTCACGAGCGGCCGAAACAACCTGTCGGCCGGCTCGCTGGCTCTCAGCCTTGCGAACCTCAAGGCGCTCGCCACGAAGTACCGCAAGCTCAAGGATCCCGACGGCAACCCCGTCGCGGTCGAGCCGCGGATTCTGCTTGTGCCGGTCGACCTGGAGCTCGCCGCCGCTGAGATCATGGGCTCGACCCTGATCCAGAGCGGTAACACGAGCGGCCAGCCGGATCGCAACGTGCTTGCCGGTCGCTACCAGGTTGTCGCCTCGACCTACCTGACCAACACGACCGACTACTACCTCCTCGCGTCGCCGGCCGATCTGCCGGTGATGGAGGTGGCGTTCTTGAACGGCGTGCAAAGCCCGATCGTGGAGACGGCCGAGGCCGACTTCAACACGCTCGGCGTGCAGATGCGTGGCTACTTCGACTTTGGCGTCGCCAAGGCCGAGTATCTCGCCGGCGTGAAGTGCGACTCCGCGACCTAGCCATAACCCCGGCGGGCTGGTGATCTTGCCAGCCCGCCGGGATTCCTAACCCACAAACACAGAAAGCAGGTGATCCCTATGGCTTCTTACGTTCAAGAAGGATACGTCATCGACCACACGCCGGCCTCGGCCGTCGCGGCTGGCGACGTGGTCGTTGTCGGTGCGCTCGTCGGCGTGGCCCCCCGTGCCATTGCCGCCAACGCGGTCGGTGCGCTCTCGGTCGAGGGCGTGTTTGAATTGCCAATCGCCACGGGTGCCACCGGCGCCCAGGGCTCGGCAATCAACTGGTACGCGGTCTCCGGCGTGGCTCACGCCTCGACGGGCGTCGCGGCCGGCAAGCTCGCCAAGGCTCGGCTCGCGGCCGACACGACGGTCCAAGTGATCCTCAACAAGTAGTCCACACCGCAACCCCCGGCAGGTGCGCCGCCTCACGGGTGGCGCGCCGCCGGGGCGTTGTGGACTTGGAGGATAAATGGCCGACCTGTTGGCGCAGGGTGCATCGTGGCTCACGGGGCAGTTGAAGGCTGCCGCCGGCTCCTCGGTCACCTACACACGCGGCAACGAGTCGGCCGAGATCGTGGCGACGATTGGTCGGTCGAATTTTGAGGCGGCAAACCAGAGCGGCGTGATCGAGCAATGGGAGTCTCGCGATTACTTGATCTCCGCAGCGGACTTGCCCTTCGGCCTGCCCGAGCGTGGAGACGAGATCATCGAGGCACAAAACGGCGACCTTGTGACGTATGAGGTGACGAGCCCCCGTGGCGTCCCCGAATGGCACTACGGCGATGCGTTTCGGTCGATTGTCCGCGTCCACACAATCGCGACCGACAATGGCGCGACGTTCTTGGTATCGGAAAACAACGAACAACTCACAACCGAGGCCGGCGAGTTGCTGGTGATCTAAATGGCTGCCAAAAAGATTTCCCAACTCGCGCTCGCAACCGGCGTCACGGGTGCCGACATTTTGCCGATCGTCCAGGGCGGCGTGACGAAACGCGCCCTCGTGTCGAGCCTCGGAGGGATCGGTGCCACTGGACCGACGGGCGCTGCGGGTGCGGCCGGCAGCGCTGGAGCGGCTGGCGTTACTGGGCCGACTGGAATCGCCGGATCTGCGGGAGCCACGGGCGCGACGGGGGCCGCTGGTGTCGCTGGTGGCGTCGGTGCCACAGGACCGACAGGTTCCGTCGGTGCAGCATCCACAGTAACCGGCCCTACTGGAGCCCAGGGTGCGGCGTCCACAGTCACCGGCCCCACTGGAGCTCAGGGCGCGGTTTCAACTGTTACCGGCCCAACGGGCAGCGTCGGCAGCACCGGACCAAGCGTCACCGGCCCTACTGGTGCCTCGTACACCAACGTAGTCACAACGCCATCGGTCCTCACGGCCAACACCACAGTTACCGGCTACAATCCAGGCTCCGGCGACATCTACCGCCTAGCGGTCACGGGCTCGACCGGCGTCGTAATTCAAAACATGGGCATCACCGGCATCGACGGCGACGCCAAGCTCCTCGTCAACGTCGGAGCCACGGCCCCGATTACCCTCAACCACGCGACCGGGCCAAATGCCAACGCTAGGTTCGCGGTGCCGTGGGCCGGGAACTATGTTCTCGACGCCAACGGCGGCGCTGCTTTGATCGTTTACGACTCGACTAGCCAAGTCTGGAGAGTCGTCTAATGCCATTCTTCGCGCTACCGAGCGGTGCCTCGCCCGTGCTCGCGGGCAACGCTGCGCCGACTGGTGGCGTAGGTAACGCTGGCGATCTGTTCATAGATCGCACAAACAAAAAACTTTACGGTCCCAAGGATGCCGTCACTGGGTGGCCGACCGGAATAGATTTGAGCAATGGTCCGACGGGGGCCGCGTCCACGGTAACAGGCCCCACAGGCGCTGTTTCTAGCGTGCCTGGACCTACGGGCAGCACTGGCAGCGCTGGCATCACTGGCAGCGTCGGCGCCACTGGCGCAACGGGCGCAACTGGCGCAGCGTCTAACGTGACGGGGCCTACAGGCAGCACGGGGCCTGCTCCGCTTGTCACTAGCGGGCCGACTGCCAGCACCGTCTACATCGGCGGCGTCCTTGTGACGGCTGCCCCAGGCCCCACGGGGCCGCAAGGCAACTCGATCACAGGCCCGACCGGCGCCGCGTCAACTGTCACGGGGCCGACTGGCAGCGTCGGCGCTACGGGCAGCACTGGCGCAGCCTCTACAGTGCCCGGCCCTACTGGCAGCGTCGGCGCAACTGGCGCGACGGGCGCAGCGTCTAGTGTGACCGGACCTGCTGGCAGCGTTGGCGCCACAGGAAGCGTCGGGCCGACGGGCGCTGGTGCCACTGGTCCGCGAGGCCAAGGCGGCATAGGGTTTGGTGTTGAGACAGTTACGTCGTCAATCATGGCGATCAGCGACGTGCCCGGTGAAGCCGGGACAAACGTAACCAATATCAACTTGTTGCGCGGCAACACTTACTACATCACGCCTATCTCAATTAGATCCGTGCGCGTGCTCTCGTCTTCAGACGTGGAGCTCACAAACGGCATCACCGTCGAGGCGGGCCTCGGCAAGACGTTGCAATACGTCGTTCCGATCGCCGCCGCTGCGTCGCAGAAATTGCGGCTATACAACTCGGGCGGCGGCACGGCGAGCACCATTACGCTCACAGTTAGCGACCTAGCGCCTACGGGGCCGACGGGCACTGCGTCCACAGTGACAGGCCCCGCCGGCGCCACGGGCAGCACAGGCGCGGCAAGCACCGTGACGGGACCAACGGGAAGCGTCGGACCTACTGGTAGCACAGGCGCAGCAAGCACGGTGACGGGGCCTACTGGCAGCGTCGGACCAACGGGCAACGCAGGCGCGGCAAGCACCGTGACGGGGCCTACCGGCCCAGCCGGCGGCCCAACTGGCAGCACTGGCCCAAGTGGCAGGGCTGGCGCTGGCATCGGACTCATAATCGCCCTCGGGTAAAAAAACATGGCAAATCCAAACATTGCAGCCGCAACAACTGTTCTTGCGAACAACGCACAACTTTCGCTCACCGCCACAACAGCCACGCAACTCATCACCAACGCGGCCTCAAGCGGGAAAGTCTTGCTTGTGGACTCAATCATCGTGGCGAATGTCGACGGTACAAACGCCTGCGACGTAACAGTCGCACGGTTCCAGAGCGCAACAAACACTGGAACGGCGTTTGCCATCGCATCGACGATTACCGTCCCGGCAAAGGCATCTGTCGTCATTATTGGGAAAGACAACGCCATAAATCTCACCGAGGCCGAATCGGTCTACGTTACGGCGAGTGCGGCAAACCGGCTGGTCGTGGACGCCAACTGGAAAGAGTTGTCGTGAGCAGGCAACCGGGGGGATACATCGGATTCAATCGCGCCCCGGCGGCGTCTGCGCTCAACTCTGACGCTGTAGGCATGTGGAAACTGCGCGAGGCTGAGGCTTACAGAAGGGCTGGAACGTGGCCCACTTCGCCCACCGCACCAGGTGCGCCGACAAGCCTTGCCACCACTGGAGGGAACGCTCAGGTAGCGCTAACGTGGACAGCCCCCGCGAGCAATGGAGGCAATGCCATCACCGATTACGCCGTTCAATTTAGCAGCGACTCTGGCGCAAACTGGACGACTTTTGCGGACGGCACATCGACGGCAACGAGTGCGACCGTTACGGGGCTGACTAACGGAACGGCGTATGTGTTTCGTGTGGCTGCGGTGAATGCCGTGGGCACCGGAAGCTACACGGCTGCTAGTGCGGCGGTGACGCCGGCTGTGTCGTCTGGCAATAGCTTGACGGCTACAGGCTGGAGCGGCGCGGGAACGTCGGCTAGCAAATTGGCACCGCCTGCCAGCCCTGCGACGTTTACCAGTTCTCCGTCTATCAGCGTTGCCACGAGCGGCACTCTGAGCGTCAGCATTGTTTCTGACGATAATTACAACGACGCCTGGGAAGTAATCATTCGGCGCAACGGCACTACTGTGTATTCAAACGACGGCAACGCCGCCAACGGCACGACGTTCACCGTCTCGGTGACATCTGGGCAAACAATCACGCTCGCGGTGAGCGGTGGCGGCGCTCGGTGGTTTGCGGGCACAAGGCTTTGGGTTTCGTGATGAGACACACCCTTGAGCTCCTCCTCTGCTCGACGATCGGAGCGTACTGCGTGTGGCGGTGCTACTCCGTACTGCCGCTGGCAATCGCAGAGGCTCACGCCCTGGTCGCGGCCATGCTGGGGCGTGTGCGGGAGTTGGACGCGATCGTCGAACCGGACGCTGACTGACCCAACATCAACCTACAAGAGCGCACTTCCCATGCCCATGTCGCCACGTTTGTTGCGCCCGCGTCAGGCTGGCGGCTTCAACCCGAAGACCGTTGGGACGCTCGCTGTCTGGCTGAACCCGTCCGACACGTCCACGCTGACGTACAACGGCAGCACGATTTCGCAGATCAACGACGCCAGCGGGAACGGCCGGCACTTCGTGCAGGCAACTGCGGCATCTCAGCCTGGAACTACTACCGTAAACGGCCGGAATGCCTTGCTGTTTGACGGCAAGTGGATGCGTCAAACGGCGCTCTCGGCCTACGCAAACCGCACAGTAATCCTCGTTGTGCGCAGGGACGCCGGCACCAATCCTACGGCGTTCGGTGCAGTTTTTGGGTATCGCTCCAGCGCGACCGCGATCAGCGGCGTTAGCAACTCAGACTTGTTCTTCGAGCTTCGCGCCGACAGCGCATCGTCTGGCACGCCTACCGGGTTTGACACAGCAAACTCAGCAACAGTTGTCGCATGGGCAAACGGAGCTTCAGCAACACTTCAAGCAGGAACAACGGTATCACAGCGGTTCGCCACCTGTCCGCTGTCTACGGCAGGAGCGGCGGCGATTATTTCAGTTAACACGACGCAGACAGGCAACGGAAATAAGATGCTGCTCTTGGGAGTGGAAGGCAACGCCTCTGCGAGAACGTATCTCATGACGCTGTGCGAGGTGCTGGTTTACTCCGATGAACTGGGCACAACGGCACGCCGTGCGGTTGAGTCATACCTATCGAAAAAGTGGAACGTGGCTGTCACATGAGATACTTTCGCTCCACGCCTGCCGTTTACGCTTCGATCTGTGCCCAGTTGGACGCGGCGTATGGCTACCCCAACGCCGAGACTAAGACCGAGCGAGCACTGCCCCTGGTGAGCGATCTGCCCGCCGACGCACAGGGCCGCGTGTATCTGGCGATCTCTGCGGCCTACTGCGATTACATCCTGCCGTCCGAGATGCTGCCGCGACTGCTTGCCAGCGGTGCGGTGGAAGAAGTCGCGGCGGCTGTCTACGAGGCGTTGCTGCCTGCCGTCTGAGTGACGCTCTTCACCTTAGAGACGGCTATACCGGATACGGTATGACGCTCTTGCACCAGTGTGGCGACTGGGATGGCATTGCGCGGCGTGACTCGCCGGGTAGAATGTTCTTCGATCTGAGTGCCAGGAATACATCGGCGGTATATCCGTGATCGCCATATTGAAGTTCTCGTTGCCTGCCGAACAGGCTGAGTATGACGCCGCCCGCCTGGGGAGCGAGGCGATGCAGGTTCTATGGCAGATCGAACAGCGGCTGCGGTCGCTGACGAAATACGGAACGCCCAGCGGCGAGACTCGCATACTGTGCGACGAACTGCGGGCGATGATCCCGAACGAACTGCTAGACATTTGACGCAACACGCCGCAGAGAGAGACAAAGGAGTTACAGATGAAGATGATTTACAGCACCCACAAGGCCGCAATCGTTCGCCGCGACAACCTCATATCTGGCCTGCGTGACTCGCAGCAATTCATGGCCGAGTCGCTGAACCGGCAGCATGACAACTTCACCGGGTGGCTCCGGTGGCAGATTGAGAAGCGTGAGACTCGCATGGACACCATCGGCCTGATTGGAAAAGCGGGAGGCGGCGACTTGGCCGCAGAGTCGGCACGGTCGGCCGGTGAGGCGGCAGCGTTTCGTGCCGTGTTGGATTACGTCAACAACGGCTGGAAGGCCGAGTGACGCTCTAGAAATCAGAGAGAGCCATGAGCATTGCAGTTGGATTGGCGTGGGCTGAAGAGGCGCGGCGGCAGGCGGCGGCAGAAATAGAACTGCTGCGGCTCACCGACGAGGAGAGAGAAGCAATTGAAAAGGCCATCAGCCGAGAACTAGATTCCGACTGGTACGGCGGGCCAGAGCCATCCAGAGTTGTGGCCCTTCGCGGTCTGCTGAAACGGCTGGCGTGACGCTACTGAGCGAACCTAGCGTCTGGCCCGGTGCGCTACTGCGGCGAGAGACGCCTCCCCCACCCCCTCTAGCCTGAGCTCGGCCACCGGCACAATTGCCGGCCATGATCGACCACCTCCAGGCCCTCGCCATCCACGCCTACTACGCCGGCGAATTTGACGCCGGCCGCCGGGCCTGCGATCGCCTGCTCTTGATGCCACTCCCGCCGGAGGTCGAGATGCAAACGCGGTCCAATCGCCTTTGGTATCAACAGCCGCTCGACGAGCTCGTCGACTGCCGCTTTGTGCGGATCGACGTTGAGCCCGCTCACGATGGCTGGAGCCTGTTTAACCCGTCCATCCTCGCCCACGGCGACGAGCTCCTCGTATGGGTGCGATCCTCAAACTACCGCATCGTCGAGGGCCGCTACGAGATGCCTCCGGCGGACGGCGGCATCATCCGCACCGAGGGCCTGCTCGCACGCTACACGGCCGACCTCACGCTCCGCGACTGCCGCGGCGTCCGCAGGCCCGACTACCCGACCACCGGCTACCCAGTCGACGGCCTTGAGGACTGCCGCCTCCGCCATACCCAAACGGGGATAGGCGTGTCGGCCACGATCCGCAACGCCGCCCCCTACGACGGCCGCTGCCGCATCGCGACGGCAACGCTTGACGTATGTCACGCAAGCCTTGACGGCCTGGTCGTGCTCGATTCGCTCTCGACTCAAGAGCACGAAAAGAACTGGATGCCGCTAGAGGGCGGCCCGCACGCCGGAGGCTGGCTCTACGCCGCTAGCCACCGCGGGCACGTCGTGACGGTCGACGGTGACCCGAGCCTCGCCGGGGCCTACCTCATGCACCAGCGCGGCCCGGCTCCGCTGATCGCGAAAGAGTTCCGGGGCGGCGGCCAAGCGATCGCCTTCCGCGACGGCTACCTGGCCGTGATCCACGAGGTGGCCGCCATCGGCGACAGGAGGGCCTACGAGCACCGGCTCCTCTGGCTCGACAATTCGTTAACTCTGCGGCGCATGTCGCAGCCGTTCGCATTCCGCGAGCCGCGGGCGATCGAGTTTGCGGCCGGGCTCGCCGCCATGGGCGACCGGATCGTCGTGAGCTTCGGCGTGCGTGACGCCGAGGCGTGGCTCGTCGAGATTGCCGCCGGCCATGTAGAGGAGATGCTAAATGCCATCCCTGTTTCGCACTAAGGTCTCCAAGGCCCTCGCCGACGCTTGGCGGCCGCACGACTGGTTTGAGCTCAACCAAGCGGTCGAAAATCACTACGTCCATAAGGCGAGCGTCTGCGCCGAAGTGCGACCCAAACGGGTGATTGAAATCGGCACGCGGTGCGGCTATTCGCTGGTCGCGTTTGCGATAGCGGCCCCCGAGGCCCGCTACCTGTGCCTCGACGGGGCGACCGACTCCGACTCGTTTGACTGCCTCGCCCACTGGGCGAGTGTGGTCGAGCGGTGGGTGATCGACGCGAGCCTCGTCGTCGTCGACACCAAGCACGTCCGCAGCCTGCCGCCGGCGGACTTCGCCCACGTTGACGGCGACCACAGTTTCGGCGGTGCCCTCCGCGATCTGCGGCTCGTCTCGCACTGCAAAACCATACTCGCCGACGATTGCTGCAATCCCGAGGTCAAACGAGCGGTCGTGCAGTTCGCGGCCGAGCGTCACCGCCGCGTCGACTGGCATCACGACGGGCTCAGGGAGAGTGCCGTCCTCACATGAAAATCGGCATCTACGCGCTCGCGAAAAACGAGATCAAGCACGCGGCCGCCTGGGCCGAATCCTGCCTCGAGGCCGACGTTCGCGTTGTGACCGACACCGGCTCAACCGATGGCACCGTCGAGGCCCTAGAGGCTGCCGGCGTGACGGTGGCCCGTGGCTACGTCTGCCCCTGGAGATGGGACGACGCCCACAACCTATCGCTCAACCACCTGCCGCCAGACCTCGACGTTGCCATCCGGCTCGACCTCGACGAGCGGATCCAGCCCGGCTGGCGGGAGGCAGTCGAGCGGGCGTGGGCGGACGGCGTCAACAACCTTCGGTATCACTACGTCTGGTCGTGGGCGCCAGACGGCTCTGAGGGGCTGACGTTTCACTGTGATCGCGTCCACGCCCGCCGGGGATTCCGCTGGGCACAGGCGACCCACGAGGGGCTAATTTGCTGGAGCGGCGACAAGGTGCAGGCTTTTGCCGAAGGGCTCCAGATCCACCACCACCGCGACGCCGGCAAGAAGCACGTCACCGACTTGACGCTCCTAGAGGTGGCGGTCCGCGAGGCTCCGCACGACGCTCGAGCCCAGTGGTATCTCGCCCGCGAGCTCGACTACGCCGGTCGGCCCGAGGCGGCCGACGCCTTCCGCCATTACCTGACGATGCCGGGTGGCACGGCCACCGAGCGGAGTTACGCCGAGCGGTCGCTCTACCGGCTCACGGGCGACGAGCAACACCTTCACAACGCCGTCAAGGAGGCCCCCGGCGAGCCCGACGGGTGGGAGCGGCTGGCGTGGGTGAACTACCAACGCCGCGAGTGGCGAAACGTGGCCGGCTTCGCACGGCAGGCGACCGTAGCCGATTGGCCGGGCACGCATTGCACCGACCCGCAGGCACCGACGAAGGCACTCGATCTGCTCGCGGTCGCCCTCTGGGAGCTCGGCAGTCGGACAGACGCCCTACATCATGCAAGGCAGGCTGCGGCAAGATGGCCGGAAGACGAGCGGCTCGCCAACAACGTGGCCGCGATGGAACGCATCCTCGCCCAAGGGGCCGCCGCGTGAGCTATCTACGAGAGATTGCCGATTCTCTGGCCGACGGACTGGCGGCCGTTTCGTGGAGCATTCAATCCACGACGGTCGAGCGCAAGAACTGGGTAGCGGTCGACATTGAGGAGCTCGCCACTCCGCGTATCTACGTCACGCCCGGCGGCGCGACGATGAGTCGGGTGAGTCGAGCCACCTCGCAGGCGGACTACTCGGTCGCAGTGTTTATCGGCCGCCACGTCCAGACCGACGCGGACGTGGATGGAATGATCGACCTAGCCGACGAGGTGCTTTTGCACATTCGGGCGCACGACTGGGGCAACGCCGAATCATGGCCGGAAGGCGTGACGAGCCCGATGGAAGTGGAGATTGAGCTCAACCCCGACGACGCGCTGAATGAACGCAACGCCTGGCGGGCTGCCGTGAACGTGACCTATCGCGTGTTTCTGGCGGACGCACTACCGGAGTAAGCCATGGTGTCGTTTGGCTCCACCCGTCTTGTGCCTTCGTTTCGATTTAAGGCAAAGCTCAACATTCCGCATGTAAAAAAGCGCGTCAAGTCTGGCAATCTGAAGGCGCTTGATCGGGCTGGCAGCATCGTGCGGCAATCTGCAAAAAAGCAGTTTTCGCACCGCAGTGTAAAAGCCAAACCAAAGTGGTCGGTTGTCGGGAAAAAAGACGGTGACAACGTGCTCGCGATGGACTTCCGGCCGCCGAGAGCCGGCAAGATTACAAGCTGGAAAAACCCACGAGGAAGAGGGGCAACGAAGACGGGTTTTTTGCGGACGCTGATTGCGTATGCCGTCGACAATGGCCGCGAGTCCGTCGTGATTGGTCCAACCGCCGAGGCGACGTGGCTCAATAAATTGCAGGAGTTTGGTGGATCATCGCGCCGCGTGTTGCGGCTTGTGGGGCGTTACCCGACAAACCCAAATAAACCCAATCGCGTCCTCGAAGCCAACCCGCCGCCTGCCAGTATGCTCGGCGCTTCAGTTCGCAAAAGACGCAAAAGCCGAGGGTGGTACGGGGGGCGTGGGGCGTATGTCGGCGTGTGGATCGACCCGCTCCACACCAGGCGGCGCAGGACACAGGACTTGGCAACAAGTTCCGGCAAAGTGCCCCCGGCGCGTTTTATGGCGAATGGATTGGCGGCCAAGCGCGCCAAGCTCGCCGAGCAGTGGCGCGGCAAGATTTCTGGCCCGTGACCGCGTGACGACACCCCCTACGGTCGCGCTTCTGCGGGCCGTAGTTTTGACGCTACCACCCCCGCACACCAGGAGGCCAGCGTGGCTATCACACTCGGGAAAGACGTGACGATCACCGGCTTGACCGGCGCCCGATCCGTCTCCGTCACAAACTCTGCCGCCGAGGTCGACGTGACCAAGTTTGGCGACACCGCTCGCAAGTTCAAAAAGGCCATGATCGAGCAGACCGTCGAGGTCGAGTGCGTCGATGACCCCGGCATTGCCGCTGGCGCGACGTTCACGCTCGGCGGTTCGAGCACTGGCAACACGATTGAGTTCATCGTGACCAGCGTGGCCCGATCGGAGCCGATCGACGGAATCGCGACCTACACCGTGAGCGCCTCGCGCGCCGCCGTTCAAACCTGACCCTAAGGAATTACAAACCATGGCAATTACGCTAGGCAAAGACGCCGCCGCCCCTCCGTTTGGCACCGACATCATCTCGGCAAGCTACACCGAGGAATGCGAAGTCATCGACGTGACCAACCGCACCAACAAGGGCGGCACGGCAGGCAACCCTGGCTATCGCGCCAACGCTGCCGGCTTCAAGACCAAGACGTGGGAGATTGAGTGTCACGACGCCACGGGGCTGATCACGGCCCTCCAAAGCAACACGGCGACGAGCGGTTTCATCGTGATGAGCGTCGCGGAAAACATCTCGATCGACGGGGCGGTGACGTTCACCGTGACCGCACGGGAGACCTGAGCCCGTGGCGATCACGCTGGGGAAGGACTGCTCGATTTCGATCGGTGGCAACATTGCCAGCGCCCGGAACGTCAGCCTTTCCTACAGCGTCCGAACGATCGACGTGGAGGAATACGGCAGCCGCGAGGCTGCCGTCTATCCCGTGGGTGTCGAGGCCACCGTGTCCGTCGAGTTCAACGACGCCGCCGATCTAGGCGGCGTCTACGGCATGGTAACGGCCGGCACGCCGATCACCGTCTCGGGTGGTGCCGGGTCGTGGTCGTTCTTGGGCGTGATCACAAGCATCTCTGAAACTGATCCGATCGACGGCGTCGCGACCTACACGGTCGAGGCCCGTCTCACCCGTGCTGGACTGAGGACGTAATGAAAGAGTTTCGCGATGACCAGGGGCGGCCCTGGATGGTGGCGATCACGGTGGCGGCCGCCGAGCGTGTTCGCGGCCTGGTCACGGTGGACGTGACAGAGGACGTGGAGCAATCCGACGGCACCGTTTCCCGCCAGACCCGCAAGGCACCGCTCGACATCATCGACACCTCGAGTATCGCGAACACGCTCCAGATCCTCCGCAGTCAATACGGCACCGTCGGCGAGGTGCTCTACGCGATCTGCCGCAAGCAGGCAGAAGAAAAGAAAATCAGCCGCGAAGACTTCCTCGACGGCCTCCGCGGCGACGCGATCGAGGCCGGCGTAAAGGCGATCGAGGAGGAGCTTGTCGATTTTTTCCCCCCGCGCCTCCGCAAGATGGTCGGTCTTCTGGCGACAAAGATGGACGAAGTCGCAACGCAGATGCTCGACCAGGCGGAGGCGCGAATGCAAGCGGCTACGGCGGCGAGCCTGCTCGAACAATCTGGCACGCAATCTACGAGGCCGCCGGAATCCTCGGCGTCCACCCCGGAAAGTGGACGCTCCGAAACCTCCTCATCGCTCGCGACGCCCGCCTAGAAATGGATTGGTGGCATACCGCCAACCTGCTCGCACAACAAGCAAACCTCAACAAAGCAAAGCACGCCCCAACCACAGACCCGGCGAAATTGAATCCGTTTGCCAAGAAGGCCAAGCCAAGGCAGGCGACGCCGGAAGAAATTCAGAAACTCCTCGGACCTAACTGGCACGACGTGACCACATGAGCGCTTCAAAGGTCAAAGCCGGCCAAGTATTCGTCGAGATCGGGGCCGACCCGCGGGCGTTTTTCTCAGCCCTCAACAAGATCAACCGCCAGATCGGCAACCTCGGCCGGTCGATGAGCGGGGCCGGCACCAAGATCGCCGGCATGGGGGCGGCGGCCTTGCTGCCGTTCGGGGCAGCGATCCGCCAGGGCACGGCATACCAGTCGACGCTGCTCAACATTCAAGCGAGCACAGGGGCGACCGCCTCAGAGCTCGACAGGATCCGCGCCGCCGGGATGCAAGTCTCGCAGGCTCTTGGCGTCGGCCCGACCGAGGCGACGCAAGGCTTTCTCGAGCTCCTCAAGGCCGGCATGAGCCTTGAGCAAGTGCTCGGCGGTGCCGGGCAGACGGCGCTAGAGTTTGCCAAGGTCGGCAACATGGACGTGGCCGCCGCCTCGGTGGTCATGGCCGACGCCATGAAAGTCTTTGGCGTTACGGCCGACGTTGCCGCAAACACCATGTCATCTGCGGCCGACGCCTCCTCGACGAGTATCGAGGAAATGACGATGGCGTTTAGCCAGTCCGCCGCAGTGGCGGCGTTGGCTAACCAGTCGATGGGCGACCTGTCCGCGGCCTTGGCCGTGCTCGCCAACAACGGCGTCAAGGGCAGCGACGCTGGCACCAGCGTCAAGACAATGCTCATGCGGCTCATGGCTCCGGCCGACGACGCCGTGGGGGCATTGCAGCAGGTAGGGCTTTCCGTCGCGTCGTTCCGTAACGCGGACGGCAAGATGAAACCGCTCGTCGAAATCATCGGTACGCTGAGCGGTGCCCTCGCCGGCATGGATCAAGCGGCGAAAGACGACATCTTCCGCCGCATCTTTGGGGCGGATGCTATTCGCGCCGCCGCCATCCTGACGGCAACCGGCGTCGATGGCTTTAACGCCATGACCGACGCGATGGGTAACGCCCTGCCGGTCAGCGAGAAATACAAAACGCTTTCGGCTGGCCTGGCCGGTGCGATGGCAAGGGTCGCCGCTGCCATGCAGCGGGCGGCGATCGCGATTAGCGAGGCCGTCGGCCCTGCCCTCATGGCAATCGCCGGCCCGATTGGCGAGGTGATCGACGGGTTCACCAAATTCGTCGTTGCAAATCAGGAGCTCGTCGCCGGGTTTGCCAAGGCGGCCGTCGTGGTGACCGGCGTCGGCCTCGCGCTCGTCGTGCTGGGCGGCACGCTCACGCTCCTGAGTTCATCGGTCGGCGGCGTGCTCACGGCGATCGGTGCGATCGCAACCGTCGTGGGCGTCGTGCTATCTCCGGTCGGCCTCCTCGTCGCCGGCCTGGCCTCGCTCGTGGCATTCGGCCCCAAGATCGCTGCGTCCATGCAAGGTATGTTTGGCGGCGTGGGCGGGATGATAGAGGGCGTTTCCGCCTCCATTGGCGGCACATTCCAAAGTGCGGTGGCTGGCGGGATGACGGTCCTAAGCGACCTCGGGACCACGGCCTCCGTCACGTTCGACGGGATCTACGCCGCCATCGCCGAGGGCGACCTTGCCGGGGCAATGGATGTTCTCTGGGCCGGACTCTACGCCGGCTGGCTCCGCGGCGTTGAGGCGTTGATGAACGCGGTCGACCCGTGGGTGTCGATGTTCCAGAATGCGTTCACGATTCTCGGGGCGGAAATCTACAAGATTTGGGACGGGCTCTGGACGAATGTCGGGGCCACCGTCAACACCGGCGGCGCCTATCTGCTTGGCGCCTTCGACAACATCATCAACCCGATCCTCGCAGCGTGGGACACGCTCGAAGCCGGGATCCGCAAGTCGTGGAACCGCATTCAGTCCTTTTTGAAAAAGGGCTTTGATCTCAAGAAGGAAAACGACAAGGTCGACTCCGAGATGGCCGCCCGCAAACGCGAGCGCGAGGTGAGCCGCCCAGGCATTGAAGGCCGCACCGACAAGGCTGCCCAAGAGAACGCTCGGGCACAGAAGGAGCAGGCCGACCGCAAGCGGGCAATCGACGACAACACTCAGGCCACGGTCGACGGCCGCGAGGCCGCCAACAAGGCACGCCGCGACGAGCGTCGGTCCGCCACGCAAGCGGCCGAAGGGGCCGTCGCCGGCGCAAGCCGCGGCAAGCGCGAGACGCAAGCCCGCAACCAACAATTCACCGACCTGCTCAAGAGCATCGAATCGGCAAGCAGCCTCTCGGCCCTGCGCGATCTGTACGACGAGTTCGACACGCTGTCCCAAAACGGACGGCTCACCTCGGGCCAGTTCTTGACGCTTGAAGCTGCCCTTGCAGACGCACAGGAGCGGGTCAGCAAGGCAGGCATGGGCGGAGCCGGCTCGTCGCCTTCCGAGAAGGCTGCGGCCGGAGCCGGGGCCGCCGGGGCGGACGCCGCCCAAAGCAAGGCCGAGGTCGCCGGGACGTTCTCCTCGACCAACCTTGGCGGCATGGGATTTGGCTCGTCTCTAGGCGAGAGGCAACTCAAGGCCCTCGAAACGATCGCGAGCAACACAGCCAACATGGAGCCGGCCGCGGTCGCCGAATAACGAATGCCCCTCGCCTGGATTGAAGACAACTCAAGCCGCTCGGCCACGATCGTCCGCCTCGGGCGGAAGGCGGTGAGCTCCTACTCAAAGTCTTACAAGGTATTCGGCACCACCGACGACACGATCGTCCACGCCGAGGCTAACGGCTACCTCACCGGGGAACTTGCGTACTGGACGTACCCAGGCCAACCAAACGTACAGCTGCGGGCCGAGTCATACAGCGTCTCCTACCTCGGCGACGACGCCTGGCAGGTGTCGATTGCCTACGAGAAGCAAGGGGCCGAGGACGACGATCAGCGTGATCCGCTCAAGCGGTCGAGGTCGTTTGACACAAGCGGCGGGTCGCAGCACATCACGCAAGCGGCGGGCGGCTCGGTCACGACGAGCGGCGGGACGACCGTAACGCAAGGCAGCGAGCGGAGGTATCCGCCTGGCACCGCGCCAAGCATGAACAATGCAATCGGCGTTGACGGCACGTCTGTCAACGGCGTCGACATCGTGAGTCCCGCGCTCACTTGGACGGAGACCTACGACGTTCCACACCAGTACGTCACGGCCAACTACATCAAGAGTATCGCCGCCCTGACGGGCACCGTAAACAACAGCGGGTTTCGCACCTTCGCCGCTGGCGAGGTGCTCTTCATGGGATGCTCGGGCTCGCAGGAATGGGACGACCAGCGTGGAAACGGGCCGTGGACGCTCTCGTATAAGTTTGTGGCGTCGCCAAACGTGACCGCCCAGAAGATCGGCGACATCAGTGGCATTGAGAAGAAAGGCCACGAGTATTTGTGGGTGAGATACGAAGACGCCGTGTCGGATAACGATCTCGTCAAAAAACCGAAATACGTCTACGTCAACAAGGTCTACCGCGACGGTAATTTCTCCGGTCTGGGAATCGGCAGCTAATGGCACGCCCAGACGGACGCATCGAGAAGGGGCAGCGGCTCTCGTCGGCGATCTCCGCCAGGGCGTGGAACCGGGCGCAAGAGGCGGCGGATCGGGTGCTCGGGGCCGGGACTGGCGTGGAGGCTTGGCAACTAACAGATCTTAGCGCTCCGTACACTTGGGCCTATGCCAAAAACGATGGCTCCACAATTAGCCGTTGGGCAGTGCGCTCAATTACTGGTTTCGCCATTGAGCCAACTAGCGACGAGTCGGCGTCCGAAACAAAGAGTTTTCTCGCCATGCCATGCTTGACGCTTGGCAGCCGCACAAGCGCCGACAACATGAAAAAAGCATGGTGCGTAGCGCTAGAGCCAATCGCGTCCGGCAAAGTTGGCAGGGTTGCTGTATCTGGCGTTGTGCAAGTTAAAAGGTCAGATATTCGGAAGGCCAGTGGATGCCGCGTTCTTTTCAAAGGAAATGACTGGGCGCTCGTAGACATAACCGGAGGCGGAGTTGTCCGCGGGACGTTTTCGGGGTCGTGGGCCAAAGGCGCTGAATCCACAGTGACAGATTCGGTAGACAGCGCTCTAACGTACACCGCTAAAAACTACTTTGTCAGCTTGACTGGCGGATCAACCAAGGCTTGCGCGATAGCGTTTGTGGCCGAAGAGTGGATTTTGATTGCGGCCGAGTGCTAACCGTACACGCTGCGGCGACACAATTGGTGAATCAATGATTGACGCAATCGACCCGCTCTCGGCGTGCGTGTGGATGGTATGGCTTGCGGCGATGGCGATGTTTCCACTCGGTATCCTGTTACCCGGGTGCCCGTGTTGTAGCATCTGCCCGGAAGAAGTCGAGTTTGATAGGTGCATCAGACTGCGGAACCTTTCTCCGGTGACGCCACCAGACGCCTGGGATGGTGTCGCGCACGTCCATGGATTCTCTGTCGTGGTGCGTCGTTTGTCTGACATAAATGTTATACAAGCGTGCCGGGAACAGGACAGCAGTGGGTCGTGCATACGATACGGCTACAACATTCGCTTTAGAGAGCCTAACTTTGGCGCACTTGCCCAAGAAACCATAACGAACTTCGATGCCGTGGCCGCATTTTTGAGAGGTCAGCAGCCAATTACTGCGACGTTCTCTGGCTTTTTGGGTGTGGCAAGCTCGCAGTGGGAAATCACGGTTGCATCGCCAACTCCATTCTGCGGAAAGCCGCTTTGCTCGAATTCCAATAACTCCAACGCACAGTTAGCAGCCGGCACAGTTCCGTTTTCAGCCACCATTCAGTATCCAAAAGAAATTGAGACTTATCCAAATTCCTCCAGTGATGATGGTATAAGTCAATTCACAAACACTTGCGTCTCGCAATCTCAGCAAGCCACGCAGACCATGAGGCTTACACGTTTCGGAGGAAACGCTGGCCCGGTTTTCGGCACAGATTGTACCTATGGGGAAGAACGACGCACGTGCGAAACGTACTTATCCGCGCTTTCGCGCTTGCGTAGGTATGGTAATTGGCTCGAGCCTCCGCCGGCAGGTGGTTATGGCGGCGTGAGGACTTATGCGAGCGCAATCTCGGCCCACTCGTTTTTCTGTGGGGATCTGCTTTGGGCGATTGAGAACGGCCCGTGCAAGAGCAGTCGCAAGTTGAATTATAATGTAGAAGGCGAGGCTACTGTGACGCTTGGAGGAGACGATAACAAACCCTGGAGGTCGGGCTATTGTTTTCCAACAACGCTCGTCCAGCAACCGCCATACAATAAAGGCAAGTGCGCTCCACTTGAGGTGGAGTTCGACGTTTCCGAAAAAAACCTTGAAGACTACGGTGGCGGCCTTACTGGGTGTTTTGTGCCGCGCGGGACATACATTGCCAGTGGAGGCTTCCAGAATTGCAACTTTCTGCTTTACTCGGCTCCTGTGACGCTGACCAACGATTGTGGCGTAAATACACTGGTGGCTGCGTTGGTAAGGGAGAAGTGGTGTGATCCATTTATTGGGGGAGAATACATGTGCTTCCCTTTTGGTGGCGGCGGGTGCAATGTGGGCAAATTTTTGCCAGCCAGACCGGCAGAAACCGTGTATTACGGATTGACACCGGATTACGGTTATCGGCCGCGCGCTTTGCAAGCGGTTGGATTAATAAAAAACTTCACGCCAAACCAAGAAGGCACATTTACAGCAACGCCAGCATCATCGACTGTTCCAGCCGCAGGTGGAGTAGTCACGGTTGAATATTGCTGCCCACCGTCGACGCAGACGTATGAGGTTCCTCGGACTGAAGACCGCTATCCTAGAACTGTGCTTATTGAAGGATTGAATTTAAGCGCCAGCCGTGGCGCTGGCAGAACAGCGTATGCCACGCAACTCGGCCACGGGGAGTGTCGGTTTAACGTGAGATGGCTCGGCGTGGCGTTTGGAAGCGGAGACAACGCTGAGTATTGGTGGTTTAGCGGTTACAGTCCACGGTGTTTTTACGGCCAGGTCGAGACAATCGATGCCCCGCAGTGCAACTGGAGCGTTTCATTGCCAGACGGGGAGGAATGGTTGCAGGTCACAAAAGTTGCGGATGGCAACGACGCCGGACTAATAAAAGTCGTAGTTGATGACTACCCCACGTTTGCAACAATCAGACGCGCCAAAATCGAAGTGCTTGACGCAGGCGGCTGGAAAAGGACGTATTTTGTAAGGCAGGGGTTTTACTGATGACAAACGAATCAATGTGCACGTTCAGTGCCGAGACGCTGCGGTGCAGCCGATGCGGCTACACGGCGAAGTCGCTCCCGACGTTTCGCGTGTGCAAGACAGTGCTAGAGATGGCCGAAACCTTGCTTGAGGAGAAAACGACGCAGCGGATTAAAGTGCCGCCGGTTCCGCTCGGCGGAATGGTTTCGACCGCGCTCGCCGCTGTCGGTGTCACGAAGGAGCGGGTTTCAAAACTTATCGGTCAAGACTGCGGCTGCAAGGCACGAGCCGACGCCTTAAATTATGTTGGAGCCGGAATCTCAAAAGCAGTTCAAAACGCAGCCAACTTTGCGTTGAACCTTGCCATACCATCTCCTTACTCGCAGCAAGAGGTAGCAGACGTGGCAAACATGATTGCCGCAAGCGAATGGGTGAATGAAGGCTTGAGAGATGCGGCGATGTCGAGCGTCTCTGTACCACAAAACGACAGCGGATCGCAGGGGTAGTCGGCGTGATGCGTGAGGAGGCCAAGGCACGCGGACTGCCGTTTGTTGACGCCGTGGGACGGATGCTTGTGAAACGGGCGATCCATAACGCCAGACGCAACGCCCCGACCCCCTCCGGCCCCGCCGCCTAACCCGCCCTAATGGGGCGCATGACCGCCCCCTTTCGCGCCGCCCTCGCTAACGCCCTCGACTCCCCGCCGTGGATCCTGCCCGCCGTCCGCGAGCTCCGCGGGATCGTCATCCCGGCAGGCGGCGAGCTCTACGGCCGACTCGCCTGGAACCTCGTCACCACGCTCCGCGGCCTCGGCTGCACGCTGCCCGTTGAGATTTGGCATCTGGCCGACGAGATGCCCGACGATATGGCCGCCGTGTTCACCGATGCCGGCTGCCGCCTGGTCGACGCCGACGCCACGCTTGCCCGACTCGGCATCCGCCCCCGCACCGTCGAGGCCGAGATCGGCCGCGGCCGCGGCTGGTGGCTCAAGGCGATCGCCGTCCGCCACACCGGCTTTGCCGAGGTGCTCCTCCTCGACGCCGACAACGTGCCAGCCCGCGACCCGACGTACCTGTTCCACGACCGTGCCTACACGCGGCCAGGTGCGTTGTTCTGGCCTGACCTCCCGCCGGCCGGCAACCGCTCCGAGTGGGTGCCGGAGGCGGCGTGGCGAAACGTGGGGCTCGCGCCCGTCTACGGGGCTCGCCCGCTCGAGAGCGGGCAACTCATGGTCGACCGCCGACGCCACCTGCACGCACTTGACCTGTGTGTTTTGCTGAATGAATGGCGCGACCACGTCTACCAGTTCGTCTACGGCGACAAGGACACATGGCTCCTCGCCTGGCACCTCGCCGGCAGCGAGTACGGCATTCCGAAACGCAACCCGGCGTATCGGCACCCGGCGATCTGCCAGCACGACCCAGCGGGCGAGCTCGTGTTCCAGCACGCCTGCAACGGCAAGGACGATCTCGCCGCCGGGAAGGTGATCGCGGGAATCGTCTCGCGGCGGTTTGCACCGGATGCCGCGGCGAGTTTCGCCGAAAAGCGGCGCCGCGTGCGAGAGAAACAGGCTTTTGTGATTCCGCCGCCGTCGGGCATCGTGGACTGATGCGACGACGACGCCGCACGATCTACATCGGCGACCAGCGATGGAAGATTCAGCGAGACAAGCGGCTCGCAGGAAAGTACGGCGAGTGCGACTACGGAGCCAAGACGATCCGCCTCTGCTCATCGCTCACAGGATTTGACAGCCTCGGCACGCTGATACACGAAGTCCTTCACGCCCGCCTTCCAGACCTTTCCGAAGAGGTTGTCGCGGACTTGGAGGAAACGCTCATCACGCTGATCGAGGCCGAGGGATTCCGGCACGCCGACGACCACGAGGATTGACCATGGCGAAAAAGGAAGACGCTATCGCGGCAATCAAGGCAGCGATTCCGAAGCCGCAGTCGATGCGGTGGCACGATCGCGTAGATCCCGCACACCTCGAAACGCTCCGCCAGATCGAGGCGGCGTTTCTCGCCGGCGAGTTTGGCACCAAGAGAAAACCGGCGTATGTCGCCATCGCGGCCTACCTCAACACGGCGGGCATCGCCTCCATCGGACATCAAGGGGTACGCGAATGGCTCGAAAAGCGGCAGTAGCCGAGATAGCCGAAAGCGTCGAGCACGCCAACCGCCTCGCGGCAGACGCCGAGATCGCCCGCCTACGCTCCGAGCTTGCTTCGTACAAAGGCCGCTACAAGGCGGCCCTCACGGCGATCGACCGCGAGCGCGAGCGCGCCGACGCCCTGGTCGCCGTGAAAGGCATCAAGGCTACGCCGCTGCCTGTCGCCAAGGCGGCTGCCGGGAAATTGCATCCGGCGACGATGGTCTTGTTGATCTCGGACGTACACGCCGAAGAGACGGTCCGCCCCGAGACCGTGAACGGGCTCAACGAATACACCCTCGACGTATGCGAGAAGCGTCTCGCCGAGCTCCAAGAGCGATTTCTCGGGATGCTTGACCACGAGAGGCGGCTTGCCCGAATCGACCGCGTGGTCGTCTGGCTGGGTGGCGACCTCATTAGCGGCATGATTCACCCCGAGCTCGCAGAGGAAAACGCCTTGCATCCGCTGGCGGCTATCCGGTGGGTCGGCGAGCGGCTCCGCGGGTTTCTCAACACCGTGGCGGACAACGCCCGCGAGGTGATTGTCGCCACCTCATGCGGCAATCACGGGCGGACGACCGAGAAACTTCGCACGAATGAGGCCGACACCTCCTACGAGCAACACCTCTACCTGACAATGCGGGCCGCCGAGTCGCGGCGGAATGTCCGCTGGCAGATTGGGGAGGGGCACCTCAACTACCTTGACCTCGACGGGTTTGTGATCCGGTTTTGCCACGGGCACGCGATCAAGTTTTCGGGTGGCATCGGCGGTATCCATGTGCCACTCAAAAAGGCTATCGCCGCGTGGGACACGCACCGGCCGGCGGATTTGACGTGCATCGGTCACTGGCACCAGTTCTCCGCCGGCCGTAACTACGTCAGCAACGGCAGCGTAATCGGCTACTCGGCGTATGCCGTGCGGATCAAGGCCGAAGGCGGCGAGCAGCCAGCCCAAGCCGCGATCGTCATCGACCATAAACGTCGCGAGATGACCAAGGCATATCGAATTTTCTGCGACCGCGACCTCCGCGAGCGTCGCCATGCTCAGTGATGACTACCTCCGCGAGGCTGAATACCGAGCCCGACGTTTCTCTGGCGCTTATTTCGGCACATCCGGCTCTCTTGCCGCTGACGTTATTCGATTGTTGAACCTCATCCGCCACCAGAAACAGGAGCTCGCACGCATGACGACAACGCTCGAACAGGCCAACCAAGAACTGCGGGCCGCCGTGGAGGCCCGCCTCGCCCAAGGGTGCGCCGCGGATGCCGCGTGTTGCGAAGGCCCCGAGCCCGAGGAGACGCTCGAGCCCGATGCCCCGATTCCTGTCGACTGGATCCTCCGCGGCGAGCGTGAGCTCCACGACGAGGAGCCGCGGCTTACTGGCGACGGCATCCTCGCCGCCCAGGCCGACGACGACGCCAGCCCGGCCGAGGGCTTGCTCCACGAAACCATCGCGGCCGTCCGCGACCGCCGGCCAAAGTACGGCGGACCCAAGGCACATTTCGGCCGCACGGTCGGCATGATCAACGCGGCCTTCGCCGACGTTCTCAAGCGCCCGCTCACCCCGAGCGACTGGGCCTTGATCATGACGCTCGACAAGGTTTCGCGGTTCTTGGGGCCAACAAAAACACACGACCAGATCGTCGACCTCGCCGGTTACGCCGCCTGCCTCGCCGAATGCGAGCAGGCATAGCCCCTGCGCCTGCCGGCTCACGGCCTCTACCCTCAACGGTGTGATCGCGTACGCGCATTACCGCCGGGGCGGTGCCGATGGCCGCGAGCCGATCGCCGGCCCCGATGAGATTGTGTCGATCGCGAAAAACTACACAGCCTCGCAGCAATTCTGGGGAAAGGTGACGAGCAAGCGGCCGCAACCAACTAACACCGCCGACATCGAGCTCGTCGCCTTCCAACTGGGTTGCACCGTAGAGGCCGCCCGCCGTGCCATCAAATTCGGGTTGATCTAAATGGCCGACACCGTCACCGACGCACTCACCGGCTCGCTGCGGACCACGCTCGCGTGGAACCGCACCGACACGCAAGAGGTCGGGACGGTGGTCAACCGCCGCACAGCGAGCGGCTCCTACACGATCACCGACGGCGACGGCCCCGGCGAGGCGGACCTCGTGTTTGCCGACCAACGGACGATCCCAGCCAACTCGGTCGAGACGTTTGACCTATTGAACCTGTCTCAACAGGCGCTCGGCGTTACGGTGCCGTTTGTGTTTCGCCAGTTGCGGGTGATCCGCGTCGTCAACGAGTCAACAACGCCCGGCCGCCGGCTCCTAGTCGGCGTTGATCCCGGCCGCCCGACCGCCGTCTACGCCGCCGAGGTCGGGCCGGGCTCCGAATGGTGTGCGGTCAATCAGACCGACGCTTGGGTCGTGACGGCCGCCAACTCGATCGTCCGCATCAGCAACCCGAATGCGGCAGCGGTCACCTATTCGCTGTTCTTAATCGGCACCTCTACGGCAGCGCCGGGGAGCGGCAGTGGCAGCTAGTTTCTCACTCGCCGGAACGCTGCGCGTTGTGCCCACCTGGGTCGACGAGCTCTCGACGACCGCCCTCACCGATTCGGTGACGGCCTTGATTCCGTTCACGCTCACAGACGGCACGGGCAGCGGCAACGCAAACGGCTACTACAAGGACGTGATCACGATCGCGGCCGGCGCCACGGCCAACGTCGACCTCCGAGCCCTGCCGCTCGTGTTCATGGGCGGGTCGGGCACGCTCTCGCTCGCGAGCGTCAAGCTGCTCCTCATCGTCAACCGCTCGGCGACTGCCAGCCTCTCGGCCGGCGTCAGCGTCACCAACCGCTGGACGCCCCTGTCGGCGTCGTCGATCGCCATCGGCCCCGAGGGCGTGCTCTACACGACGCACCTCGGCACGGGCCTCGCGACAACCACCACCAACAAGGTGCTCGCCATCACGAACAACGGGGCCGCCGCGGCCGATCTCGAAATCTACATCGTCGGAGTCCAGGCATGATTTCATCAGCACCCATCGCCGCTACGACCGACCTCTTTTCACTCGCCGACAAGGTGCGAGCGTTCGTGGCTGCCGCCAAGAGCGCGGCCGCTGGTGGCGTCACGGTCTCGGAGTTTGCCGAGCTCACCGTGTCGCTCCTCAAGATCGCCATGGCCGCAGCCGACGCGATCCCGGTCGACGGGGCCGACCGCAAGGTCTTCGTTTTGAACGCCGTCGCGCTGCTCTTTGACAACGTCGCCGACAAGTGCATTCCGTTTGCGGCGTGGCCCGTCTGGCTGATCGTCCGACCAGCCGCACGCCAACTGCTCCTCCTCGTCGCCTCGGGTGCGATTGAGTCCCTGTTGCCGCTGGTCAGAAAGGCCGCCGCATGATTTATGTCGCTTTGCTGGGGGCTGCCGCCGCCCTGCTCTTTGGTCCGTCCGCGTGGAAGGCCCGGCCCGTGATCCTAGGGCCGTCGGAGGCGGCGACGAAGCCGCCGCACCTCGCCCCGACCTACCAATCGGCTATCGCCGACCTGGCCCACGTCCGCCTCCGCCTGGTGCAGACGAAGGCGCTCGACGAGACGGCCAAGAAGGCGATCGACACGCTCACTCTGGCCCTCGTGGCCGGGAGCGACGCATGAGCGACCGCACACGCTACACGCTCGCGGCCTGCCTTGTGGCCGGCAGCATGCTTGCCTGGATGCTCGAGGGCCGCAGCGGCCCTACGCCGGCCCCGCAGCCCGACGGCGGGCTCTCGATGCGTGGGTTGTTCATCGGGCCAGAGGCGGCCGCTGACGCCGCCAAGCTCGCGGCCCTCTGCGACGAGCTCGCCGAGTGCATCCAGGCCGACGGCGATCGCGAGGGCGGGCCGCGATTGAAATCCGGCGTGGCGTTTGACGACCTCCGCGTCGCTGCCCGCGAGGCCCGGCTCCGCGGCGACTCCATTGGCGCCCGCCAGCCGCACGCCAAGAAAGCAATTCACGACTATCTCGACAAGGCCGTCGGCACCTCGGGCGGGCCGGTCGGGCCAGAGGAGCGGTCGAAGTGGGTGGCGGCCTACCGCGAGCTTGGGAGGGCGTGCGCCGATGCGGCACGATGAGCCCTACCGCTCGTGGCGGATCGTCGCCGCTGCGGTGCTCCTGTTTATCGCGGCGGTGATCGCGGCCCGCTCATGGGTGACGCTAGAGCAAAACGTCGGCGGGCGGTTTGGGTACACGCCGGATCCAGAGGGGGCTCGCGCCTTTCTTGCCGAGCTCGGCGACGAGCGTTTCTTCTCACAGGCCGCCCCCGAGGCGATGCAAAAGGCTGCCGGCCGCGACACGTTTCTCTACCGGGCCATGCAACGCGCCCACCAGGCCCGTTACGGCAAGCCCTTCGTGGTCGGTAAGCAACTCAACGGGTCGTGCGTCGCGTGGGGTGCAATGCACGCGGTCTGGATAGCCGAGGCGATCGACTGGGAACTAGGCAAGGCGAGCGAGCCGCCCCTCGCCCCGAGCACCGAAGCGATCTACGGCGGGAGCCGCTGCGAAGCCAGGGGCAAGACGTTTGCGGGATGGTCAGACGGGTCCACCGGATTTGCCGCGGCCAAATGGTTGCGAGAGTGGGGCGTTGTGTACCGCAAACAATACGCGGGCGTCGACCTCACGACGTACGACGCCAAGCTCGAAAAGGATTGGGGAGCCTACGGCTGCGGAGGCCAGGCCGACGGCGGCAAGATGGACGCCGAGGCCAAGCGGCACCCGTGCCGGCACGTCGTGGCCGTCCGAAATTGGGCCGAGCTCACGGCCGCGATCGAGGCGGGCTTTCCGGTGACGCTGGCAAGCTCGCAGGGCTTTTCCTCAACGCTCGGCCCGAGCGGCATCGCCGAGGCTCAAGGCACATGGATGCACCAGATGGTAGCGGTCGGCGTCCGCTACAAGGCCAACGGTGCGCCCGACGATCTGATCGCGATCCTCAACTCTTGGGGGCCGAATTGGATCGGCCCGCAGACCAACCGCTACCCCGACGACTTTCCGGCCGGCGCCTTCTGGGCACGCCGCCGCGTCGTCGAGGGAATGCTCGGCGACGCTTGGGCCATCGGCTCCGTCGAGACCGGGTTCAAGTGGCGCGACATCCACCACGGCGACTGGCTCGCGCCGGCCGTCGACACGCTCACGCGGCTCCCGATCCGCAATCCGTTCCTCGATTTCCAGTTGGGGCTATAGATGACGTTCACAAATCGCCAACTCGTGATCCTGTGTCTTGCTTGCATGGCCGCCGGCTGGTGGCTGTCGAGCTCGCCGGCCTCGCCCGTCAACCCGAGGCCGCAGCCCGACCGCCCGGTCATTCGGTGGATCGCCCGCGCCGCCAAGTCGTTCCTATGGATTGCCCTGGTGGCAGAGAAGCCACCTGAGGATTCGCACCTCGTACACGCCCGCGTTGGCGACGACGGCCAGCCGCTCCTTGACCACTCCCGAGGCTGGTAGCCATGTGGCGTCAACTGATCGCATTCCTCGCCAGCCTGGCGGCAGAGCCCGCCGCGATCGACCAAGAGCAACCCCGCGCCGCTGCGGCCGTGGCGGTCGCCTACGCCGGGCTTGCGGTCGAGGCCCCCGCCCCTGCCCCGACGCCGGCCCCCGGCAAGTGCTGCTCCGACTGCGGCGGCAAGGGCTACATCGTCCACGGCGACGGCCATCGGACGCCGTGCCCGTGCCCGGCGTCGTGCCCGTGCAAGAAGGGGGCCGGGTGCCCCGATGGCAAATGCGGCGTAGCGGGAGCGTCGCCCGCGACGGTTCTACCGGCCAAGCCTGCGGGCGGGAGGTGACTGGTGGGCGACGCTCTCGACACGCTGACGCTGGAGGGGCTGCGGGCGACCGTCCGCGAGTTCATCGGCCCGTCGGGTGCCACGCTAGAACACACATGCGACGTGATCGTTGACGAGATTTGCCGGCAGTGGCCGGAGCGAACCATGGCCGACTACGCTCGCAAGCTCGACTCCAACGCCGTCGGGACGAAGGTGCTCGACGCGATCCCGGTGATCACGGCCAGAGTCCGCGAGCAGATCGAAGCCCGGTGGGGGATCAAGCCCAGCCATACCGCAGCGCTCGACCTCGTGCTCCGCGGCTGTGTGATCGAGTACGCGAACCTGTGGTTTGCGTCGCCGACAAATCGCATCGCCATGCGGTCGATCATTGCGGTCGTGCGGCACGCGCGGCGTCCTGGTTGACACATGGGCGACAATGGCCAGCCATGCCGCACGTCCAGCGGACATTTTTTGCCGAAGAGCCTTCCGAGGCAGTCCTATGCCTGCGCGTAAGCGAAAAGCCAAAAAGAGAAAAGCCGCCGCCGACCCCCAAGCGATCGGCCCCGCCGAAAATTCGAGTCTGGCTCACCCGGCTGACGCGAATCCACGCACACGCGAGATATATCGTCCGACTCTTCGCACACCCCGAGATTGCCGGCGGGCAATCACTTGAGGGCGAGACGTACGCGGCCCGCGCTGCCCGTTTTGACCAGACGTTGATTCACGACGCATTCATGCTGATCCGCGACCAAGCAGGGGATGGCGTGGTCGAGGTTCAAGCCGCCATGGATAGTGCGCCGCCGACCGTCGCCTTGCCTGGCACGCCGGAGAAGGTCGCCAAAATGGAGGCTCGGGCCATGCGTGGCGAGAGCATATTCATTGACAAGGACGCGAAGATCGTTTGACGAGCCGGGCGGCGGGTAGAGGCGGCGCAGGGTCTCCCTTTCCCCCGCGCCGTCTCCCCGCTTGCCAGGTTCAGCCGAAGTCGAGCGGCGGCAGGAAGTCTAGGGCCGAAGCCTCGCCCACGATCTTGGGATCTAGGTAGTGATCCCTGGTTGTCTTGCTGTCTTTGTGCGTCAAAAATTCCGTGGCATCTCCACCGGCAGCCTTCAGATAACTTCCGGCCGCTTTGCGAATTGCATGAAAGCCCCTCGGCTTTACGCCCGCCGACCGGCAGATGTACCGAATCCGCTGGTAGATGGAGTTCGCCGCCCTGTGGTCTGTCCAGGGCCACACGAGATCGTCAGAGGCTCGACGCCCGGCCTGGAGCATCGACGCCAGCTGCGGCGTGACCTGACGTGTAATCGTTCGCCCGAGCCCCTTGCGGTGCTCAGAGAGAAACGTGATCGTGCGGCGGGCTGGGTCCACCTGCTCCCACCGCGTCTCGAGGTGCGACCCGATCCGCTCGCCCGTGTACCAGTTCGACATCAGCAGCGTAGTCCAGAACCACGGAGCCGGGCACGGTCCGATCAGCCCTGAACGCCGCCTGGCCTGCTGCACCATGCGGCTGATCTCTTCGACCGTGTAGGCAGACGGTGAGCGGTGCGGCACCCTAACGATGCCACGGGGCAGGTCTGGGAACACCTCCACGAGCCGTTTGCGAGCGGCAGCATTCCACAGGCTGACCAGGTGGGCCTTGTCCTTGGCCACGCTGGCAGCGGCACAGATCCGCCCTCGGTGCGGTGTGACGGCCCGCCACCGCAGGAACTTGCCGATGGTCAAATCGTCAAAATCCGCTAGTTCTGGCTCGCGCCCGAGAAAGTCCCGCAGCCTGTCGATAGAGTGTCCGAAGATCTCGACGGTGCGCGGCTTCAGGTTGTGGAGCACGGCGTAGCGGTCATTCAGGAAATCACGCAACAGCATTTCAAATCCTCCCTTGTGAACGCGGAGTATAGGCATGGTGTACAAACGTACAACCACCATGCCCTCCGCTGTTTGGTCTGTTCAGTATGGTACGGGAGGCAGGCGCCAGCCGGCAAATCTGCGCAGACCTGGTGAAATACAGCGGCCTGTGACTCGCGTAGATTGACTTTTCTACCGTTGTCGGTAGGATTGGAGGCATGATTATGGCCCTAAAACCACAGCCGAATCGCACGTTGTGCAGCTGCCGCGAGGCGGCCGAGATCCTCGGCTGCACGATGGGGCGCGTTCGCCAGCTCTGCCGCAAGCCAGAGCGAGGTGGTCCGGCGTTGCTGTGGTCGCAGAAGTTTGGGGCTCGCGCCCTGGTCCTCGACCTTGACGAGGTGAAGCGGCTAGCCAAGGTTCGGCGCAAGGCCCGTGACTCCGGCCTCACGCCAGGCCCCGCTCCCGGCGGCTTTCAGCCCGACACTTGACCCCGTTTTTCTCACGTTCCCAAGTGTCCACCTCGACCGGGAACTAGGCTTTTGCCCGCGAAAACGCGGTTTTTCGTTTTTTTCCTCATGCCCCTTGACTCATCCTACCGATGTCGGTAATATACTGGCATGACGCGGACGAGTGAGCCGCGACAAACCACGAAAGGAACCCTGACAATGACCAAGACCAAGAACAACACGAAGGCCGACACGAGCGTCAAGAACCTGAAGCGTCTCTGCAAGGTGGCCGCCGAGATGCGGGCCGCCGGCAACGAGGACGGCTGCCAGGCGGTGCTGGCCGCGATCCACCAGGCCCTGGAGGCGGCCTGAGCCGCCAAGCCCGCCGGCAATTGGGCCGGCGGGCAACGCTGAACAAAGGTGGGGCCGCCCGGCCTGCCGCAAGCTGCCAAACGGGTGGCGCTTCTTTCAACGTCACGGAGGACACAATGCCACGCACCTGGAACGCCGCGATCCACTCGCTGCTCTGCATTCGGCTCGGCCAAGAACTGGGCACCTCGAGCGAGCTTGCCCAGACGATCGCTCACTCGATTGACTTTGTTCTCGGCACGCTCGCCCGTTTTCTTGGTTGACACAACCTACCGACGTGGGTACCGTCTTGCCGACGTGCACAATCGAGACAGAAATCACCCGGAAAACTGGCCCCAAAAATCCGTTTGACCCCAAACGATACGCCCGTACATTACCCGCCCGACTTGCCACCAATGAGCCCGCCAACCACTACAAAACTTTTCCGCACGTTCAAAAATCCCTGAAAAACAAGTGCCAAACGGCACGCCACTTGCCCCCCCCCCCCCCCCCCCCCCCCCCCCTTTCCCCCCCCCCCCCCCGGGGCGGGGGGCCGCGGGGGGGGGGGGGGCGCGCGCGGCGGGGGGGGGGGCGGGGGCGGGCGGGCGGGCCCCACCGGCCCCCGCGGGCGCCCGCCGGCGCGCCGC
>Ga0114980_10000291_pt1 | contig 35495 bp, 41 predicted proteins | sample S_140806_EF_Meta_FD_87018 | JGI IMG/M metagenome (GOLD analysis project Ga0114980, IMG submission 87018) | Freshwater microbial communities from Lake Simoncouche, Canada to study carbon cycling - S_140806_EF_MetaG | ecosystem: Environmental > Aquatic > Freshwater > Lake | place: Lake...
AACCCGGTTGGTACAATAAATTAAACTAATAAATATTTTAATAATAAGATGTTGGCATTATAGGCATAATGTTTTTTTCTAATTTTTGCCCCTTTTAACCTAATATTTGTACAATTGAAATATGTTCGACAAAAAAACTTATATCAAAGATAAAATAATAAAAAGACTAGGATCGGAAAATCTATTAAAACACAGTATGCAAATAAATAATTTGATAGATGAAATGGACAATCTAGACTTAGTTGCTTATCATGGTGAAACTTTTGAATCAAGCACAATTGGGTGGATTTCTTTTTGTGACACAATAGAAAGAATAATTAATTCTAATTCTGAAATTACCATTGAAAATTTTAAAAAACATTTGGAGACAAAAAAGACAACCCGCGCCAAGCGCGATGTTGACATCATTGATCCTTCTTTATTAGTAGAAGAAGATCCAAAAGAAAAATTAAACAGACTTGCTGCTTTAAGCGAAATGAATGACATGGCAGAAGATATCGATTATGATTTTCTTACAGACGAAGGATTAAAAATTGTGGGCGCAGTAAATTCTTTTGACACTTCATTAGATGCCGAAGATATTGAAGTGGATGACAGCAAACTAATGCCCATTGTTTATGTCAAAAAATCTGATTTAAATAACAATTCTTTAAAAAGCCCTTACACGGGAACAAAAGAACTACATCAAATGTCAAATAATGTCTGGATGGATTTAACCACAGAACAATTATTCAGAGTTGTTTATGAAGAAGACAAACAAAAATATCAATCTTCTTCATCGTCAGATTGAATGATAGTATAAATTGGATTCATAGAAGATTTCAGTGATTCTATTTCTCGATACAGCACTTCTTGATTGTGCTGTATCTCTGACAATTGTGTTTTGATGTCTTTAAAATGACTGGAATTTGATAAAAACAAATCAGACAAAATCTCATTTAAATCTTTAATGTCACCGGTATTATTTTCAAATTTTTTTTTAATTTCGTTTAATCTTTTTGCTGTCATTTTTAATTAATCTCAAATTGAAGTTTTTCTGATTCGCCAACAGGCAATTTAGTTACTGTAATATCATTTTCAGTGTTTCCACCAGTGTCTCCACTATTATTATCTACATAGTTGTTAAATTGCAGTGATAGAAAATCAATTTTTGTCGTAAGATCTTGAATTGGATTTCTCTTTTTTTTTGAAAGCATGAAATTATTTGCCAAAACAAAAGTTTCAATTTTATCAGCTTCTCTATAAAAGCCCCATTCATCTAGTTTGTTCGCTAAATTAATCATCGTGATATTTTAATTTTAGGATAAGCAGCCTGAGTTTCGGTTTGCGGTGAATGAATTATATAATCCACGATTTCTCCAATTAGCTTCAAGGCCTCTTCATTAGTGAAATCAATTTTGCCTCTACATGCGTATACTTTATCAAGTATTGTGTCGCGATCTATTTTTATATAAGGCATATTATATTTTTAATAATTATGATCGAATTTCCCTTGAACAAAATTATCCACTCAGAATCAGGATTCACCTGTGTTGTACTGAAATTAAATGTGATTGGAGCAGGCGGACTGATGATTGATGAATTTCAATTTGAAAACATGAATGTTCTTCCATTTGAAAACCAAGTATTTAGGTATTATCGCAAATCCAAAAAAATTGCCATATCGTCAAATCATCCCACCGAATTTGAATTTGCCGCCATTACCCTTAATTATTCAATTTGGAAATGTCTTATTTGTAAAAAAATATGCAAAAAAACAGAGCCTAAATGTTTTTGCCAAGCGTATAGTATTTGTTGGACACCGATTGATGGAGAAATTTCTGGAGTAGAGTTTAGCAATGATGGCGATTTTCACTATCATTTTAGAGATAATTCATTAGCAAATTTAATTTTATGAGATATATTAAAACAATTGTATTGGAAAATTTCCAAAGCTATAAAAAACAAACAATTAATCTTATGCCGGGCCTTAATCTCGTATTGGGCTCATCAGACTCTGGAAAATCTGCCATTTTGCGTGCGATTTCGTTTGTTTTATATAATTACCCCAGAAACAGCACTATCATACACAATGGTGCTTCAGAATGCAAAGTTACACTTGAATTTAGTGATGGAACGAAAGTAGCAAGAATAAAAGGCACAAGAAATGCTTATATTGCTATTGATAAAAATGGCAAAAAATATAGTTTAGATAAAATTGACAAATCTATACCAGAAGAAATAAAAGATTTATTAAACCATCCGCCAGAAGACGATTTTAATGGTTTCATCTCTTATGCAGATCAATTTAGTAAAATGTTTTTGGTTGATTTATCTCCATCAGACTTACCAAGAAGCCTGTCTTCACTCACTGGCATTGAAATGCTTGAAGAATCTGCCAAGCAATTAATGCAAAACTACAAAGCTATCGAAAAGCAATCCAAATCGGATGAAAAAGATTACGGTAAGCTTATAGATGAATACGATCAATATAATTTTGTAGATGAATATGATCTTAAAATTTTATCTTTAAAAAACCAATATGAACAACTCGCAGCTTTACAAGAATCGTATGAAAAGATGAAAGAGTTTGATCTTGGCAATCTAGAATTGGTGAATTCAGATTGTGTTCAAGTTTTAAATAAAATCATTTCTCTTTGTGATTCAAAATTAGATAAATTGTCAAAAACAAAGCAACTTATTGAAGAGTATGATAAACTTAGCTTTTTTAATCTTTTGAACTCAAATATAAATGTTTCTGAATTATCTCAATTAGAAGTAATTATAGAAAATTCAGAAGTTTGTATTAAAAAGATTAATGATATCAAAGCTTTAATTAATAGTTGCAATGATTTAGATAAAATTTATAAAGATTATTGTAATGTTAAGCAAGAGGGCGAATTGCTAACTGAAAGTTATAAAAAAACTCAAATGCAATCAGAAAATCTAGATAAAGAACTGTCAGCATTTAAAAAAATGTTGATAGACAAAGGTATTCAATGTGAAACTTGTGGGAGCATTCTAAAATAATGAAAAAAAGATTTTTAATTGTCGGTGATAATCATATGGACTCAAAAACTCCACAATCAAGACTAGATAATTACATGGAATCGTGTTTGATGGAGCTTAGCGAAACACTTCAAATCGCTAAAGCTGTAAAAGCAGATTATTATATTCTGCTTGGCGATGTTTTTAACAGAATTGAAGTGGGTGGCGAATGCAGAAATAGAGCTTTAGAGATTTTGTCTTCTGACAATGGGACACCTTGGCCATTTGAAAAGTGTGTAGTGATAGGCAATCATGATATAGCACATAATCCATCTTATATAGGCAAGAGCGCTTTGCAAACTTTAATTTCTGCCAATGTAATTAAAGAAGGATTAACAGATGAAGATCTATCTATATCTTTTTATCATTTCACCCCTAAATTGGATGAACAATTATTAGAAGGAGTTTTAAAAGATGATCCATCTAAAATGATCTTTCTTCATGCATCTATTACTGATAAACCAAGTAGATTTGAACATATACTCTTTAAGGATTTGCAGTTAAATGAGAAAACAAAAGTGGTTGTTTCAGGTCATATTCACGCTCCAATGGAGGCCACTAGAGAAGATGGTGTAAAATTTTTTAATCCAGGTTGTCTTGGAAGAACTGAAGTGAGTGAGCAACACGCTCCACAAGTTTTATTAATTCAATATGATTATGACAACAATCATATTGAGCATAAGCACTTCATGCTGAAGAATTCACTAAAGGCTGATGTTGTTTTTGACATAGATAAATCTAAACAAAAAAAACAAGATAACAAAAACACTGAAGCTTTTATATCTGCTGTAACTAATATTTCAATTTCTGATACTACTTCTGGAGATATGGAACAAGATTTTAGAGCATTTGCTGAAAACAGAAATGTTAACGACAGCGTAATTAAAACAGTGATTGAAACAATCAATATTATAAAAACAGGCGGCACACTACAATGACATATTCCGAACAACTAAAACAAAAAGAAACACAATTGACTAATTCAAAAGCCTCAGCGCTCGCAAAAAAGAACAATATTGAGCAATTGATTGAAAAGCGAAAAAAATTAGAAGAAGAATGTAAATCTAAATTTGGGATTTCTTTATCTGAAGTATCCGAAAAATTAGATACGCTTAAAAAAGAAATTGAATCAAAAAGTGAGCAAATTGGATTAGAGGTGGATAAAATTGAGCAAGAACTTGCAAACATTAAATGCTAAAATCAATGCTCTATCTGTGAATATAGCTCAAAAAAAAGGCATTAGAGAAAGAATTGAGCAACAGTGCTCTTCATTAAAATTAAAAATTGACACTGAAAATGACAACGCAAGAACAAAAAAAGACGCTCATCTTTTACTTCTTGCTTTCATAAGTCAGCGAAGAGAAGCCGCAATTGAATCTATCGAAAATACAGCCACTTACGCATTGAAAGCCGTATGCGGGGATGATTATCAAGTTCATTTTTTACGAAATGAGGATAAGAAAAATTCTGCAGCCTTTAAAATGGAAATTGGAATCGAATCTAATTTTGATGATTCCAAAGTGACTACTGGACTGAAGGATGAACGTGGTGGAGGAGTAGTTGAAACATGTTCTTTTGGATTAAGAATTGCTGCTTTAGAATGGCTAGGATATGATGGGCCTCTAATTTTAGATGAAGCTTATAAATCTGTAAGTAGTGATGACAAAATTGTTAATGTTGCAAAGCTTCTAAAGATGTATGTTGAATCTAGTAAAAGACAGATTATTTTCGCCACACACAAAGCAGACGTTTTTGAAGAATATGCCGATCATATAATTTATGTAACCAAGGAAAATGGAAATTCAAAGGTGAGTTAAACTGTGCAAGATTTTGAAAGAAATTTAATAATTATATTAAACGATTGGTATGATAATCTTCAGCCTGTCGAAGAATCAGATTGTGTCAAATATGAATTTGCTAAACATAAATTCAGATCTTTTTATTTAAAAAAAACTGGCGAGTTTTTGAAAATATCTCAACGAACAGAATCTGCATATTTTAACAGGATAGCCTCTGTACTTTCTAAAAAATATGAAGTGAATGATGCCTTAATGAATCAATATCTTGAATGGTGCTTTGAGAATTATGATATTTTCTTAAAAAAATACTCTGGATTCAATCTTAATTCAATCGCTTTATTTGCTGAAAATTGGTCACCCGATCTTTATAAATTTGAAGAAACAGAAAAACCCACTTTAAATTCTTTGAATAATATTTATGTCAAAGACCTTAATATATTTGAATGCTTTGAAAATTTTGGAATTGCCCTTACTGCCACAAAACTAAGTAATGAGCTAAAAATACCCAAAACTATTATAGAAAACAAAATTAAAGAAAAACTCATCACTTTAACAACAAATCAAGAAAATTTGAATAGATTGAAGAATATGTTGCGAATTACTGTAGAAAACGCCCCCTATACCTCCGAAGTAATATTTAAGAATTTCAAAGAATCACTTAAAGAATTCTTTGTTTATTTTACCGGAGAACCATGGGCAAGATAACTAAAACACAATATTTTACACAAGAATTAGAGAATCAAATTAAATCAAATCGTTCTCTTATATATGTCACCACGCATGAAGAGCACAGAATTGATGATGTTATACAAAAAGTAGCTTGTGATCGCGCGAAACCTTGGTCTTTAATATTTTGGGATATAGCCTCAGGTGCACTATCTAATACATCTGCGTTTAAAGTGGGGTTAAATCAAGATCAAAGTGATATTTTATCATGGTTTGAAGAATTAATAGTAGAAAAAGATGATTTTTGTATTCTGGTGTTGCATGATTTTTATAAGTTTCTTGCCCCAGATGGCCATCCAGGGCAAGTAGAAATTTCAACTATTAGAGCCTTGAAAAATCTTGTTGAAAAATGCAACACAGAAAGAAAATGTGTAATCATAACAGGGGCTAAATATTTTATGCCATTAGAGTTTGAAAAATTGGTATTTTTACTTGATTGGCCATTGCCAGAAAAATCAATTATTCAGGATAAATTTGAAAAACTACTAGTTCAAATTGCCAATAAATCGGATTTAAGAAAGAAATTCAAAACTGAATACACGCAAATAGAAACAGAAAATATAATTGGGGCTTTTCAGGGATTATCTTTGCGCGAAATAGAAATGATTTCTACATATTTTATTCTAACCTCAGAAGATTTTGATGCAAAAAAGATTGCTAGCAAAAAAAAAGATATTATTAAAAAATCTGGTATTCTTGAGTGGATTGATCTGGAGTATGATTTATCTGGTGTGGGTGGATTAGCAAATCTTAAAAGCTGGCTTCATAAACGCAAAAATGCTTTTACAGAATCTGCTGCGCAATATGGATTGCCTGAAAATCCAAAAGGATTATTGATTATCGGGATTCAAGGTGGTGGAAAATCTCGCGCAAGTAAGGCTATCGCATCTTATTGGTCTCTTCCTTTATTAAGATTGGATATAGGAAAAATTTTTTCTGGCATCGTGGGTTCAAGTGAAGAGAATTTAAGATCTGTCATAAAAACTGCTGAATCTGTTGCCCCTTGTATTATGTGGCTTGATGAAATAGATAAAGCTTTTTCAAGTACGAATTTTTCATCAGATTCAGGCACATCTTCTAGAATATTTGGGACATTTTTAACATGGATGCAAGAGAAAAAAGCTCCGGTTTTTGTTGTTGCCACCGCGAATGATGTTAGTAATTTACCACCTGAGTTAATACGTAAAGGGCGGTTTGATGATATATTTTTTGTTGATTTACCAGATGATGATGAAAGATCTGAAATATGGGAAATTCATCTCAAACAAAGAAATTTTAATTTACATGATTTTCATTTGCCATCATTAGTAGAACATTCTATTGGCTTTACTGGAGCTGAAATTGAAGCTGCAATAATTTCAGGAATGTATGAAGGATTTTCTGATGAAATGAGACCGATAAACACCGTAGATATACTAAGAGAGTTAAAAGAATCTGTTCCAATTTATATAACAATGAAAGAAAAAATAGAAGCATTGAGAAAATGGGCTTCTCTCAGAGCCAGAAATGCATCTAAAGCAAAAATTTCAGTGGTTGTAAATGAAAAAACAGCAAAAGAAGAACAATTATGATTTCCACCAATTTATTAAATAATGAAGAGTTTATCGAAATCAATTTAAGAAGAAAATTATCAGAAATATATATTCAGTCGGGTATACCAGTAAAGTATCATTTTGAAAATCTAGAAAAATCTTGGTCTACAGAATTTTCGCCATCACAAAAACTTTCAGGTCTAGCAAAAGAAAGATCAAAGCTTGTTAAAAAAATTATTGGCGCTTATATTGATTATTTAGATGGCATATTAAATGCAAAAGGGCTAAGATTAAAGTTTAAAGATAATTATATTTTTCTTACTGATATGATTTTGGATGGCGGAAAAGAATCTGGAAAAACATTTTTGCTGTCTTTGATTGCCCAAGCTGCCATCAATAAAGGATATAAGGTGAAATATGTAAGTTGGGTCGATTATCTTGATAGATTTCAATCTTTTGAAACAAGAAATAATAATGAAGATTTTTTTGCAGAATGTACAGAAGTGGATCTGCTTATATTGGATTCAATTTCAGATTATAATATCAACATAAACAGTAAATTTTTTATTATTCAACTAGATAGACTATTGTCAAATAGATTAGATAAAGGCAAAACTACTATTTGCTCAGTTGATTCCCAAAATAATGCGATGCCAGTATTTGGGAATATTTGGAATCGTTTTACACGAGAAACTTTTAAGTTGCATTTGCCGGGATCATTAAATGAAAATAACACAAAGAGACCTTGAATTAAAAATACTCAAATGCATTATTACATTTGATAATGCAATTTACATTGCATCTGAAAGGGCTTTAAAGGAGTATCATTTTAAAACCAAAGAGCCAGGCATAGAACAATCTTTAACAAGTAAAATTTTCAAGTTAAGTCAGGAGTATTCTGAAGCTCATGGAGGTTATAAGCTTACAGAAACTGTTTTGGAAACTTTACTTCAAAAGAAAAATGTATCCGAACAAACACAGGCAAAATTCTTATCTCTTTGGTATGAAATTGTTGACACTGATGCCACATTGGATGATTTACCTATGTTAATTCAGCTTATGAAAGATCGTCAATGCAAAGTTCTTTTAAGCGACATGTTTGAAAAAAATGCGCCTTTAGTAGAGAATGATAATATCAAGGGGGCGATGGTTAACATGCTTGAATGCATGAACGGCATGAACGATGAACAGGATGAATTTCATAAAGAAAAAGAATCTTTTGATATGGCTGAAGCCTCAAATTTCTTTTTAAAAGAATACGATGAGCGGCTTAATAATCCAGATTTATTCAAAGGTATCACATGTGGGATGTCTCAGATAGACCAAAAGACGCTTGGTTTTTATCCTTCACAGTTGATTGTTGTATTAGCCCCTTCGTCGGGTGGTAAAAGTGTTCAAATGCTTAATTGGGCAATTCACGCTAATACTGTGTGTAAGAAAAATGTTCTTTATTTTTCTTTTGAAATGTCTTCGTGGCTTTGTAAACTTAGGCATGCTTGTCTTCTTGGCGAAATTAATTACGAAAAAGTTAAAGGACTAAGAATGTCTGCAGAAGAGAAAAAAGCACTTGCAGATAAATTCAGCGAGATGGAAAATGGTCCATATTTTGAATATGAAGTGAGCTTTGAAGATCCCACGCCTGAATTCGTTGAACAAAAAATTAGAGATTTAAAAAACACCAAAGGCATGCCTGATCTTGTAGTGGTAGACTATATAGGCAACATGCATTCAAGAAGTACACCTAAAGGAGCTAAGGCTTGGGAAAAGAATGGCGATGCCATAGAAGGATTGTTTAAGATCGCTAAAAGATTCAATATTCCTGTAATTACAGCTCAACAAATTAACCGATCTACCATCACAGAAAATAGAAAAAACAAAGAAAGTGGAAAATCTGCAGCTTATTATCAAGATGCAGCATCTGGTGATCAAAGATTAATGCATCTTGCAACTTATGTTATTGGTATGGAGCCCAATCGCGACGAGAATATTTGTTGGTATCACCCTGTTAAAATGCGTGATGCCTGGTTTCAGCCATTTGCCGCTCGATGGGTTTCAGAATACAACAAGGTAATTGAGCTATCTGATTCTCAGCAAGCTGCCTTGAGTGTCATTAAATCAGCAGATATTAAATCTTCTTCTGCTGATTTTAAAAAGAATGTACCAGATGTAGAGCCTTTGGAAATCAACCTTACAGATTGGGGGCTTGACGATGCATGATCTTAAAGAATTAAATAATTTATTTGATGCAGAAATTTGGCTCCGAGATAATTATGGCTGTGAATTTTATCCATCCAGCAATGGATGGATAACTTCCTCTTGTCCTTTTGATGACCATGAAGATTCCAGTCCATCTTTTGGAATTAATAAAGAAAAATATATATTCAATTGCTTTGGATGCGGGAAAAATGGCGACTTTATTAATCTCGTACAATTAATTACTGGTTTTGATTTTTCCAAAACTATTAAATTTATGGCTGAATATTCAAATATAAATTTAAAAGATTATAGTAGTGATGATTTTGTTTATACTAAATTTCGAAAAGCATTTGAAGAAATTGAAAATGAATCAATTAAAAACAAAAGATTAATTCGCAGGGCTACATTAAAAATCAAAAAACATTTGAAAGTTGATTTTGGACAGGCTGACCAAATGTATAAAGAATTAGATAATTTAATTACACAAGAAGACTACAAACAAATATCAAAAAAATTTTTATGAAAGAACTTATTGACCCTTTAACCACAAAACTTATTACTCCTGAAACTTTAGAAATTATTCAATCTAGAATAGAACATTTAATGGGTAATCCACCAAATGTTGTTTGTGTTAATGTTATTTTAAATGATATTAGCGCTATGAAATTTCAGATTGTTAAGGAAATTATAATGAATACCGCAAGTGTAACTGAACAAGAGGCGGAATGGTATATACTTATGGCTGGAGTAGAATCTGAACTAAAAAAGCTCGCTTTGTTAGGCGTAAGAAAAGATGAACCTGGAACTAACGATTAATATAAATGCTATACCATATGTAATCCAAAACAATCTTCACGTTGAATATTTTATCTGGAATATTCTTAGAAAAATTGATTCTTCTGGGATTCAGTCAACTGAAGTTTTGCGCAAAGAATTATTTTTGAAATCTACGATTAATAACATGAATGATAGCATTTTTTTTTCAAAAAAGCAAAATATAATCTATCTTAAAGGAAGAAAAAATTTTACAAAGTTCTGGGGAAAAAATTATTATAGTTGTAATTTAAACGAAATTGCAAAATTTGCCCGTAAAAAATCTTATAATAGTGAGAAAATTCATAAAAAATGGAATTCCACTTTAATTAAATATTTTCTTATTAGTATATATGCCTCTAGATATCAAAAAGATAAACCATTTGCGCTTGAATTAATTTCTAAAGATTTATCTACAAGCACAAGAACTATTCAAAGGGCATTAAAAGTATTTGGAGTAGAAAGAATGATAGTAATACAAGATGGTTACAGCCCACGATCTTATCGCTATGGTGGCAAAGAAATAAATTTATCTCCCAATTATTATTGGATGCCGATAGGCAAAAATATTAAGTTGAAATTTTGAATCGAATCTTGAAACAGATGAAATAGCAGATATTTTATCGTATTATAAATAACCATGTGTAATAAAGATTTTGTCCACCTGCACGCACATTCTTTCTACTCTGTGCAAGATAGTTTGCCTTCTCCAGAAAAGCTTATTTTGGGTGCTAAATCATTAGGTCAAACAGCTATGGCTCTTACCGATCACGGAAAAATGGCTGGTCATTTTGAATTTGCTGAAGCTGCACACAAAAATGGAATTAAACCAATTTTGGGATGCGAGTTTTATTTGGCAAAAAACAGATATGATAAAAGCACTACTGCTGAAGATGGAAGCAAAAAGGGAAGAGAAAAACTTTCTCATCTTACAGTTTTAGCGCAAAATAGAATTGGTTATCAAAATATGCTTCAATTAGGTTTTGAAGCATCTAATCCAGATTGTTATTATTATTTCCCCAGAATAGATTTTGAATACCTTGCAAAATACAATGAGGGCTTGATTGTGTTGTCGGGGTGCCTAGCTTCAGAGCTAAATCAAGCTTTGCTGAAAGGCAGCTACGATGATGGATTAAAAGTGGCGAAAAAATACAAAGAAGTATTTGGCGATAGATATTTCATTGAGCTCCAATACCATGGAATTGAAGAGCAAAAACACAATCTGCCCTCGTTGGTTAAAATGGCAAGAGAACTTGATATTCGAACTGTTGCATCGAATGACGTTCATTATGTTGAGGCTGTAGACTGGAAGCTTCACGATGTACTTATTCAAATGAAAGATTTGAGAGATGATAAAGGAAGCAATAAGGCAACAAGTGGAAAAAAAGAAGCTTATGGCTCCCACCAATTTTGGTTGAAATCATATGAAGAAATGTCCAAAATATTTGGTGAAAAAGCTCCAGATTCAATTTCTAATACAAAATTAATCGAGGAGATGGTGGAGGACTATTATCAAGTAGACTTGCCGCATATGCTTCCTGAAGCCAAGATTGCAACGGAGGACACTGGCTTCCAGAAATTTTGGACTTCTAAATTACAACATCACGAATCAAAAGAAGCCTACCTTGCATATCAAGCCATGAAAGGGTTGAAAGATCTTGGGCTTGCAGATAAACCAGAGTATATTAAAAGACTTAAATATGAAATAGAAACTGTATGGTACATGGGTGTTACCGACTATTTCTTGATTCAAAAAGAAATGGTAGATTTCATGAAAGAAAATGATATTCTTTATGGAATTCGAGGATCTGGTGTAGGATCACTTTTGAATTATTCTTTGGGAATCTCTCTTGCCGACCCTATTAAATTTGGATTGATGTTTGAAAGATTTCTGAATCCTGGACGTGGAAATCAATATAAAATCGACCTTGAAGATTTTGTTTTACCTGAAGATCATGAATACAACGAAATTGAATGTTTGAATTGGGCTAAGATAAAATGTAAAGAATTTCTTTCTAAGCCAGAAAACTCAAAATATGAATCTCGTGTTTCAAGAGAAATGTGGATTCTTGAGAACCAAAAGTTTGTTGTTAGTTTGAAAGCTGCATTTGACCAAGGATTTACTCTCAAAAATAATTCTTCCAATTTTTTTGCGTTTTATATTTTGGGATTGATTGATCAAATACCCACAGGGGATCTTATTATCAAGAAAGTGGCTGGCTTACCAGATATTGACACAGATATCGATGATTCAAGAAGGCATGAGGTTATTGAATGGGCTAAAAAAAGATTCGGTGAAGATAATGTTAAATCCGTTGGTACATGGGGCACATATAAAGCAAAAGCGGCTATTCTTGGCACTCTAAAAACTTCTGATAAATTTAAAAAACAGTATAGTGACAATCTTGCACAGATGGCATTAAAAATATCGGGCACAATTCCCAGCAAAGTGGGTACCACGATAGAGTCGGCAATCAACGAAAGTGAAGATTTTTCTTATTGGGCTAAAAAATTCCCTGAAGAAACTAAAAATGCTTCAAACCTCAATGGTGTTATTTCTAATCTAGGTGTCCATGCGGCGGCAGTGGTTATTTCAAGTAAGCCAATACATCAAGTGGTTCCAATTGAGAACTCAAAAGGGACGCTTGCCACTGCGTTTGATATGAAAAATGTTGAGCGCACAGGCATTATCAAATTTGACTTATTGGGTCTTGCCACATATCGCCAGCTTTCTTTGGCGATCAAACAGATTAAAAAGCGCCACAACGTGAGTATAGATTTAAGGAAAATTCCTTTAGATGACGAAAAAGTGCTCAAAAATATTTTTTCCAAAGGAAATACTGTGAGCGTTTTTCAATTTTCTGGACCTGGTATGCAGAAATGGCTTAAGGAAGTAAAAGCTTCTACGATGGATGATTTGATCGCTGTTGCAGCCCTGTACCGTCCTGGACCTATGGATTTTATTCCAGATTATGCAAAAGGAAAATTTAAACCTGAATCTATTAAATACGCACATCCAATTATTGAGAAACATCTTGCGCCAACATACGGAATCATGGTTTATCAAGAACAAGCAATGTTTCTTTCGCGTGAGATGGCAAATCTAGATTGGCTTGAAGTAGATAAGCTCAGAAAGGGTATTGCCAAAAAAGAAGGTAAGCAATTTGATGAAGCATGTGAAAATTTTGCAACAAAATCTTTACAGAGAAATATACCTGATCATTCAGTTCATGAAGTTATGAATTTGATGAAGAAGTTTGGAGGATACGCCTTCAATAAATCACACAGTTGTATGTATGCAATTGTTGGATACTGGACTGCTTATTTAAAATATTATTACCCTTCTGAATGGATGTCTGCTTGTATCGAAGCAGACAAAGATGACACTGATAAGTTAGACATTTATATGGCTGAATGTGAAAGATTAAATGTAAAGATTATGCCACCGAACGTAAATGAATCTGGCTTGATAACTAATGTATCACAAGATGGAACCATATATTTGCCGATCACTTCTCTCAAAGGGGTGGGTAGCAGTGGCTTAAGTATTATTGAAAATCAACCATATACTAGCCTTGACGATTTCTTGGAAAGATCGGGTGTAAATAAATCATTATTTGTCGCTCTTACCGCAGGCGGGGCATTGAATTGTCTTGTCAAAGACGAAGAAGTAGATGATGATTATTTATTAGATTTTTGGGAATTATATTCAAAAAATAAAGTCAAATCCAAGAAAGCTAACGTAAATAATAATAGCTTAAGTTTGCTAACCTTGAAAAAATTGGAAAATAATTCCTCACAATCTGGGTCAAGCTTACTCGATGCACTTGATGAATTATGAGCGACTTTATAGAAAGTATTATAGATTGGAATAAATTTGACGCAAGCTCAAATGTATCCCAAAGAATTTCAGGAGTAACAAAAGAAGCGATTGAGTTGGAGGTGGAAATTTGGAACAAACAACTAAAGTTTCTTTCTCCTCTTAATATTCAGGAAATCAAAGAAGAAATTAATGAATGGGATATTTCAATCCCATCTAGTTTAGATTTTGAAAATATTGCAGCTTCCTATTCTAGATTAGTGAATTATAAAACTAGAATTTCTAAATTGTTAGCTGACGCAAAAGCATGGAGAGATACTTGTGAAACTGCGATTAATTATCTTGAAGATTTGGCTCCAGGCGCTTTCACAGGCACTGGACCAGATAAAAAAGCTAATGCAGCCCACATTATTCAACCTTTTGTTCATTTAAAAACACAATCATCAAGATTGGAAAATTATCTTGACAAGATGCATGGTAGCATCATGTTTTGCGCTCAACAATTAGATCTTCTTATTAAAGAGAAACAATCACGGGCAAAATTTAATTACAAATTAAGTCATCAAGGCGAAGGGATTATATCTAATTCCCATTCACAACCTGAAATTTTTGAAGAAGATGGTGAAATTTTTACATCTATTTCTTCAAAAAAATCACGATAAATTATTTGATTAATTAAAACTAAGGGGATTTGTCAATATCCCTGCTTTATATCTATTAATGAGCTGTGAAGCAAGTATAACCTTTAAAGGTTGACAATTGACGATATTCAATGACTTCGTAAGTCCAAAGGAAAAATATGAAAAGAGTAACATACAAATCAATCACCGAACGTAAGAATAATTCTGAATATACTGACCTACCCAAGCTCAGAGATATCCTTGTTGATCTCTCAGTAAAGAGCACTCCAAAAGTAGAAAGAAAATTGCGATTGGTTGGTCTACCAATTAAATTCTATGAATATAATGATAAAAAGCGACTACCTGGCGAAAAGAATAAGACCGAAAAAGTTCCCTTTCCAGACGCTGATAAAACAAAAATGATCACTCGTATTGGCGCTTTCACGCAAAGAGAAGATGGATCAGATGACCGATCAATGTGCCCTTGGTATCAAGCTGGGTATATTGGGTCACGAAAATTTGCTGTAAAGTGCTTTGAGCAACAGCCAGACAAAACTTGGCTTCCAAAAATTCTCTGCAAAGGACCATCGGTTTTTGATGAATTTGGAAAATGGGAACAAAATCAACTTATTAATCTTGAAGAAGACCCTTCATTGTGTACATTCTTGGGTGGTGATTTAGCTCCAGTGGTTAGAATCGTAGCAACAGCTGATGATTCTAAGCTCGGTGGAGTAGATTATAGCGTTTTCGCGGGATCTGTAAACGTAGAAATCAACGAAGATATGATCAATATGCTTCGCAAGATTTATGAGCCCAAGGCAGATGATCTTAATAAATTGCGCTCTGAATATTTGGCAGACCTAGAAGAAGATGAGTCTCTTCCTGAATGGCGAGATTACTTTGAATATGGCTATGACCTTCGAAGAATCTTTAAATACACACCTCCAATCGGCGAAAAGAATGCCGAGCAAGAATCAGCTTCAGGAACCGAAGCAAACGATGTAGTTTCTTCGGAAGTAGAGGAAACAACAGAGCTAGAGGATCTTAACTGGTAATGGCAAAAGAACCTCTAAAAAAAGACGAGCGACAAAAACTTCTGGACTCTCGACTAAAGAGCTTAGGGGTTCTTGATCGAATTGTTGAAGGCGATAAGTTTGATAATCGACAAAAAGATTATATTTCCACAGGTATTGCTGAAATTAATGCAGAGCTTGGCAGTTTGCCAGGCTTTGCAACAGGAAACCTAATTGAACTTATTGGCGAAAGTGGTTCTGGCAAAACATATGTTGCGCTGAAAGCGGCGGCAGAAGCACAGCGAAAAGGCATGAAAGTGGCCTTTTATAATATTGAAAATTCTTTTTATGAGCCAAGAGCTATCGAGATTGGTGTACTTACGCGGGATAAAGATTTATTTCAATTAATACCCAATTTAGGTAGCGGAGAAAAAATGTGTGACGCGATTATGGCAATGGTTGAATCTGGTTTATATGGTTTAATCATTGTTGATTCTATCACAGCATTAATTCCAGAAGAAATGCTTGAAAAAGATTTCGATAAGCCCCGAAAAATTGGGGCACACGCTACTCTCGTTGGCGCGTTGGCTCAAAAACTCACTTATGCATGTGGCGAAACTAATACTACAGTAATTCTAATTAACCAATTTCGTATTGGGGCAGGTGTAGTTCCGAATACTTTTGTCAAAAAGGCCACAGGTGGCGAAGGTTTGCTATTTTATGATCATTATAGATTTTCTTTCAGGAAAATCGGCGGTGCTGCAGGACAAGTATTCAATGGAGAAAAAGAAATTATTGGTGGGCGATCAGAGATCACAATTAATAAAAATCGATATGGTCCGCCCAATAAAAAAGTGACTTTTCCAATATATTTCGTCAAAGAGGAGTCAGATCCTATTGCTGATTTTATTATGCGAGCCAAGGCAAGAAATGTTGAGCTAATAAAAGAATCTGGGCAAAAAGGCAAAAAGAAACTTAAATACATCACAGAAGATGGTGAAGTTATTGAGTCTGGTGATGCCAGAGATTTCATTTTGAAGCTTAAGGATTTACCAGCTCCTGAAAATAAATCAAGAAATGATAATTCAGCCACTGTATTTGATTATATTTGTCGTAAAATTAAGCTGGATGATCATATGATCAAAAATCTTAACGAAAGGCTGGAGTCATGCGTAGAATATGCATTGGGCAACGAATTAATTGAATACGAAGCTGATGAGCCAGAAGAATTTTAATGACTGCTCAAACTGAACAATTCTCTAGAGAACTAAATCTCTCTTCAAGTGCTTTAAAGTATCTTGAAGAGAGATTTTTAACACCAGAAGATGTAAAAAATTTTAACATAGGATTCTGTCCTTCTACATCTTCATATCCATTTGATTTTTTAAATGGAAGATTAATTGTTCCAATTTTTGACGCATATGGCAATGAAGTGGCTTATGCTGGAAGAAAATTAGAGGCGTATGGTGCACAAGTTAAGGATTTTTATCAAGAAAAAATCAATAGTTTAGATGGATTGAATAGATATATGAAGTGGAGACAATCAAAATGGATAAACTCTCCTTATAAAAAATCAGAGCATTTATTTAATCTTAACAAAGCAAAGCATAAAGCATATTCATTAAATTTTTGTTTTATTGTCGAGGGTTATTTTGATGCGATCCATCTTGCAAAAATGGGTCACGAAAATGTTGTGGCTATTTGTGGAACTTCTCTCACTGACAGGCATTGTGAATTGCTTTTTAGATATTGCAATAATATAGTATTGATGCTTGATGGAGATGTAGCAGGCCAAAAAGCAACAATAAAGTCCGTTCATAAAGCTAGACAAAATATGTTGTTTTCGCATGTTGTCAAAATGCCAGATGGATTAGATCCAGATCAATTAACAAAAGAACAATTAGAATTAATTAAAAAAGATGTAATCAATTCTGATGAAGAGCTGTATATAATGTTATGACACAATCTGAATGGATAGTTAAAAAATTTGATTTCAACCTGGCTGCTGAATTAGCATTTGATTGTGAAATTCCACGTCCTGTTGCAAATATTCTTGCAAGCAGAAATATCACAACAAAAGAAGATGCTCTAGAATTTATTCAAAAAAATCCGAAGGGTATACGAAATCCTAAAAATCTTCCAGATTGTCAAAAGGCTGTAGACAGGCTTAAAAAAGCAATTGAAAACAATGAAAAAATTTATGTTTGGGGAGACTATGATGTTGACGGCATAACTTCTACAGCAATTGTAGTTACATGTTTTAGTTTATTTGGCGCAAACTTTATTTATAAAGTTCCAAATAGATTCGACGATGGATACGATATTAAAAGACATTCTGTTGACGAATGTCTTAAGGAAAATTGTCAAGTTCTGATGAGCGTTGACTGTGGTATTGTGGCTTTTGATACAGCAGAATATGCAAAAGAAAAAGGTATTGATTTGATTATCACAGATCACCATTCGGCAAATGACGATGGTAGAATTCCTGATGCTGTTGCCGTAGTCAATCCTTCTCGAAAAGATTCTCAATATGGTTTTTCTGGGCTGTGTGGGGCGGCTGTGGCTTTCAAATTAATGCTTGCACTCGCAAAAGAGCTAAAATTTGATTTAAATACCATTATCAGCGAAACGCTTGAATTCGTCGCCCTTGGAACCGTTGCCGACGTAGCTCCTATGCAAGATGAAAATAGAATCCTTGTTTCTAAAGGGTGCCAATTTCTTTCCAATTCAAAAAAATTAGGTATTCAGGCTCTGTTGAAGATTGCTGGAGCCACTGAAGTGGATACTACCACAATTGGATTCCAAATTGGGCCAAGAATGAATGCAATTGGTCGATTGTCTGACCCAATGATTGCTTTAGAGTTAATGCTTGAAAAAACTCCAGTTCGCGCTAAATTTCTAGCTATGCAATTGGATACAGCAAATAAAAGAAGACAATCTAAACAAGAGCATATGCTTGCTGAAGCGATAGAGCTAGTTGAAACAGAAAAACTTTATGAAAATTCTGCAATTGTATGTTGGGCTAAATCATGGCACCCTGGCTTAATTGGTCTTGTGGCCGGAAAACTCGCTGACAAATATCATCGACCTGCAATTGTATTTGCTGTTGATGAGGATGGGAAAGCAAAAGGATCATGTCGATCAACTAAATCTGTTAATATACTTGAAATATTAAAGCATAATTCTGTTCTTGATTTTTATGCAAAAAAATTAGATGGAGCGCCGATTGTTGGCGGACATGCTTTTGCGGCTGGTATGACAATTCCTGAAGCTAATCTTGAATCATTTAGGGATACTGTTTGCGAAGTATTGTCTGGGCTAAATCCAGATTTTGCACCTGGTAAAAGATTGTTTATTGCTGATTCCAGAATCGTTCCTGGCGAAGTGAGTGATTCAGTTTATGAAAGTTTGCAAGGTTTGGCTCCTTTTGGCTCTGGGCATCCAGAGCCTGTATTTATGCTCAAAAATGTACTTGTTAAAGAACAGAATATTTTATCTGGAGGTAAGCATATTAAGTTTATTATTTATGATGATAAATTTAGATTTAAGAAAATGTCTGCAATATTATGGCACAAGGCTGCCGATTATTCTGGAGATTTTGTGGATAAGAAAATTGATATATTATTTACATTTGGTAAAGAATCGCGCGGGTTTGGACAAAAGTTTTATTTAAGCATTGTGGATTTTAAATTAAGCACATAATTGTTACTTTTTCCGTATATACTATTGTAAGTTCGTCTCCTGGTAGACCGTAGAGCTTTAAATGAAAGGAATTTATGGCAAAAAAAGGCGACATTATTAACTCAGAATTTCAAAAAAGCTTAGAAGAAGCAGTATTAAATTATCAATCTATATCAAAAAATGGTTCGAAAATTGATATAGATATCGCATATAAAAAGATAACAGGGCTATATAATCCACTTGATTTTTCAAATGCTTGGTATGATCAATATAAATATTTATTTGATTCAAAGGAAGATTTTGAATCAGACTATTTAAGAGTATTTGTTACGGTATTATTGGGCTGGAAACCTCGTAATTTAAGAAAAAAATCAAGATATGAGGGAAGTGGTGAGTTCAAAAACTATTTTATTGGTTCTCTTTATCACAATTATATAAATCTGGTTAAATCAGATCAGGCTGCAAAGAGAAACATAACAAAACAATGCCCAATTTGCTTAGACTGGGTTAATCCGATTTCTACGCATTTAATTGTCGAGCATTCTTATTTATTATGGGATGCTTTACAAGATATGGATATTGATTTAGAAAGTTTGAGCAGCTGCCCATTGTGTACTAATTTTAAAATTAGTAAATCCGCTGATTCTAAGGCAAAGCTTGTCGAGCTTCTTAAAGCGCATTTTATTTCAAAGCACACTTCGATTTTGTTTAATAGATTTAATGATCTGCACCCAGAAGTGTCTACAATTTCTCCAAAAATTGTATCTACATATATCGAAGAAGGCGAAGATATGCTTGATATATATGATGTAACTGAAGAAAAAAGTAGTTTATTAAATAAATTATATCTATTAGATCTTTCAGATCTGCAAAAAAACATTATATATCAGGTATTAAATGGCGAATCAAATATGATTTATAAACCAGAAAAATATAAATGTACAAAAGATGAATGGGAGCAAGCTCTCGAAAAACTTAAGGAGGCTATAAACATTTGTGGATATGAGCACTGAACAAAATATTGAACATTTAATTATTAACGAAACGGCAACTGATGAAAAATTCATTTTTCCAAACGACCCAAATACATTACGAGTGAGAGGGGGAGGTGACTTAGAATCAGAAAAAGCGCCCACAGATCCTGTTAAACTTTCTAGGGCTATTCTGCATGTTCTTGGTCAGAATGAATATGTAAGAATTTTGTCTGTGGGACCGAAGGCTCTGACAATTACCATGAAGGCCTTTAGACTCGCCGCGCAAGAAGCAGAAAGCAGAACAAATGGAGCTGTATTAGTTTGTAGACAATCAGAATATGAAGCAATTGTTGCAGACAAAAAAACTAAGGGAGTATGCACAAGAATTTTTGGAATTCCAATAAAGTACACCCTGTAATTGCTAATATATTAACACGAGATATTGGGTTTTTTGAAGGTAAAAAAACCCAATATCTAGATGCGCCAAATCCTACAAAATTTAATTTTTTTGAATCTGAAATGATTCAAAATTTAATAGAAAATCGTGTTAAAATCATAGGTAATTATCTCCCAATTAAGGAAGATAAGATTAAAGAAAGACTACTCAATTTTGTAAAAAAAAATCGGGTGGCGATGCGGTATGAACAAGCTTGCAGCAGACATATAAAACAATTTTCGTCTGCTGTTTTTTTGTTCTGTGAAGTGTGTGATGAAGCACATGAAGACTTAAAATGGTATCGTTGCAAAAATTGTGGATCTTTTAATAAATATCAAATTTAAAGGCACAAAAAATAGTATATATTATTATTAAATGAAAAACACACGATTATACTTTTTGTGTGCAGATAAGGAGAAAAATTATGTTATTTGAAGAACAATTATCAAGAAAACCAAATCTGTACCCCTGGACTCAAGAATTTATCAATGCAATGTGGTCAGGCCACTGGACTCCTAATGAATTTAATTTTCAAAGCGATGTCCATGACTATAAAATTAATTTATCAGACGAAGAAAGAGAAGTGGTTAAAAATACACTTTCGGCTATTGGGCAAATTGAAGTGGCAGTAAAGAAGTTCTGGGCAAAGGTAGGTGACAATTTACCTCACCCATCTATCAACGATCTGGGCGCTGTTATGAGCCATGTTGAAGTGATTCATAATATCGCTTATGAAAAACTACTGAACGTATTGAATCTGGATCATGTTTTTGAAGAAAACATGGAATTGGATATTATCCAAGGACGAGTAAAATATTTGCGAAAGTACACGCATAAATACTACAAAGACTCAAAGAAACAATATTTATACGCTCTTGTTTTATTTACTTTGTATGTTGAAAATGTATCACTGTTTAGTCAATTTTATGTTATTAATTGGTTTAATAGATATAAAAACGTACTCAAGGATACTGCGCAACAAGTGGCATATACAGCCAAAGAAGAAACTATTCATGCTCTTGTTGGAATTAAATTGATTAATATCATCCGAGAAGAGTATCCTGATCTTTTTGATGAAGATCTTGAAGCAAAAATTCTTTCTGAGGCACAAGAAGCTTTTAATTGCGAATCCAAAATCATAGATTGGATTTTAGGAGACTATAAAGGCGATAAGCTAAACAAAGAGATCCTTAAAGAATTTATTAAATATCGACTTAATGATTCTTTGCAACAAATTGGCTTCAAGCCAATTTTCGAAAATATTGACGAAACTTTGTTAGAAAAAACACAGTGGTTTAATGAAGACGTGCTAGGTAACACAATCACCGACTTCTTTTACAAAAGACCGGTGGAATATTCTAAGGCTTACAGATCATTTGATGAGGAGGATTTATTTTAATGTTAGATTATAATTGGTTAAACGCAGATTCGCGAACGTTTTTAAGTAGGGGCTATCTAAAAGAAGGCGTGAGCGCTGAAGAGAGAATTAGAAAAATAGCAGAAAAAGCAGAAAGTATACTTAAGATTGATGGCTTTGCTGATAAATTTGAGCTATATATGTCTCGTGGGTGGTATTCTTTAGCAACACCTGTGTGGTGTAATTTTGGAGAACCAAATGGTTTACCAATTTCATGCAATGGTCAGTATGTTGATGATTCTATGGACGACATTCTGCACTGTAATGCGGAAACTGGTATGATGACAAAACATGGAGCTGGAACATCTGCTTACTTTGGAGGCCTAAGACCACGCGGTTCGGATATTTCAATGGGCGGCAAAAGTTTCGGCGCTGTGCATTTTATGCAAATGTTTGAAAAAACCACTCAAATTGTCAGCCAATCCAATATAAGAAGAGGCAGTTTCGCCGCATACTATCCTGTCGAAGGTGATGATATTGAAGAATTTCTTGAAATAAGAGAAGATGGTAACCCAATCCAAGATATCAGTATAGGTGTGTGTATTACAGATGCTTGGATGAATGAAATGAGATCTGGTGACAAAAAGAAAGAAAAAATATGGCGACGAATTATTAAAAAGAGATTTGAATCGGGCTACCCTTATATATTCTGGACAGATACAGTTAATAATAATAAGCCGCTTGTTTATAAAGATAAAAATATTATGATCTGGGCTTCTAATTTGTGTTCCGAAATTAATCTTTCTTCAGATATTGATGAATCGTTTGTGTGCGATCTTTCAAGTATGAATTTACTTTACTACGAAGATTGGAAAGACACTGATGCCGTGGAAATATTGACATTTTTACTCGATGCAGTTATGACAGAATACATTGAAAAAACAAAAGATATGCCATTTATGCAAAAGGCTCATAATTTTGCAAAAAACCAAAGAGCGCTTGGTGTGGGCGGGCTTGGCTGGCATTCATTCTTGCAATCAAAAATGATTCCTTTTGAGTCCATGGAAGCAAAATTGTACAATACAAAAATCTGGAAATTTATTGAAGAAAGAACTAAAAAGGCTTCTAGAGAAATGGCTACATTATACGGCGAGCCCAAGCTTCTCAAAGGCTATGGATACAGAAATGTATGTCTTCAAGCAATTGCACCAACCACATCATCTGCTTTTATTTTAGGTCAGGTGAGTCCAAGCATTGAACCACTTAATTCTAACTATTTTGTTAAAGATGTTGCAAAAGGTAAATTCACATATAAAAATCCATACTTGAAAGAAACATTAAAATCACACAAAAAAGATAATAAAGAAACTTGGGAAAGCATACTGGTGCATGGTGGTTCTGTTCAGCATCTTGATTTTCTTACTGAAAAAGAAAAATATGTCTTTAAAACCTTTGGTGAAATTAGCCAAAAGGAAATTATTATCCAAGCGGCAGCAAGACAAAAATATATTGATCAAGCCCAAAGCATTAATCTTATGATTCATCCTGGCGCTTCTTTAAAAGAAGTGAATGAATTAATGATTTTTGCTTGGGAATCTGGTATAAAAACTTTATATTATCAAAGAGGAACAAATCCCGCGCAAGAATTGGCGAGAAATCTTATCAATCATTGTGTGTCATGCGAAGCGTAGGCTTAAATAAAAAAACAAGAGAATAAAAAAATATGAATCCACAAGAATATGAAGCAAGAGTTGTAATTATATTGGATGCTGTAGCAAAAGAAGAACAATACGATGGATTAGTGCCAAAATCAAAATGGACCTTACACCTTTTGCTTCAAGATGTGGCTTCTCAAAAAATCTTTCAATCCGTTTTACAAGAAGAGGATGTAAGAAAGATTGTAAGGCAAAATACAGTATTGACATCTCGTCAAATGATAGATTTGTCAATACTGCTAAGAAGCAGAGAGGAACCATTAAAAATGATGGTTCCAAAAGAAAGCGAAGAAGATCTCACGGCGGAAGATATTATAAAATCGCGCAATTTAGATAAACCAAAGCCAAAAAGAAAAAATAGAAGCTACAGAAATAAAAAGAAAAAATTTCAGAACAACAATAACCAACAAAGCGTAAAATGAACGTAAATAATTTGTAAATAGAGACGGCATTTTTTCGTATATTAAATAGAAATGGAAATTAAAATAACTAAAACCTACAATGACGCTCTAATACCAGCTCGCCAAAATGCAACAGATGCTGGATTTGATTGCTATGCATATTCTATAAATGATACAGAAAATTATCTAGAATATGATCTTGGATTCAAAATTGAAATACCTTTTGGTTATTTTGGAATGCTCGTTGCAAGAAGTTCTATTACAAATTTTGATTTAATGGTAAAAAATTCTGTGGGAATCATTGATTCTGGATATCGAGGTTCTGTTAAATTAAGGACTAAAAAATTAGGAAATAATATTTATAAGGTTGGGGACAGAGTTTGCCAATTAATTATTCTGCCGTTGCCTGATGTTAGTTTAATTGAATCTGATAATTTAGATCAAATAAACGATAGAATGGGCGGATTTGGTTCTACTGGAATTTCAGATAATAGCTCCATTAAACCTAAAATGGTTAGATATGGTTGTTCATGTTATGAATCAGATTGTAATTGCACCTGCGAATAACAATGGGTAAATCAACACATTATACAAAATCTGAAGAACTTTTAAAGATTGCAGAAGAACTTAAGGTTAAATATCTCAATGTAATTGGGTATATTGAGATAGATAAAATTTTCTTTGCGTTTAAAGGCGGAGATTTGCCCGAATGGTTCACTTGTGAAATACTTGGGCTACAAAGCGAATGGGTTAAACACACAACACCAACGGAAGAAGATGCCAAATTATATTGTTTGGCTTTGAGCTATGATTATTATCAAAAAATATCAGGTCCATTATTGCAATGGACTATATTGGATTTATTGTATACATGCTCTCCGAAAATGAATGGAAAAATGCGTAGAAGAAATGTTGTCGAGCATTCACGTTTATTAAAAACAATTGAAGATTTAGGTCATTCATTTGAATGGAAAGACAACATTCATTTGCCTGAATTATTAGGCGAAGAAACAATATTATTCGGCTTAGAAGAAGAAGATGAGTTTATATAACAAATACAGACCAAAAAATTTTGATCAATTAGTATCCAGTAAATACAACACGCCAAATAAAGAGCAAATAAAATCGCATCATGCGTTTTTGTTTTTTGGAAGTCCTGGGACAGGAAAAACTAGTAGCGCCAGGCTATATATGCAAGAATTTGTGAAAGATTCGGAAAAAGCCTCTGTAATAGATGGCAAGCATCCTGATTATGTAGAGATAAATTGTGCGGTTAACAATGGTGTAGACGATATTCGTACAATTGTGTCTGATGTTGTAAACACTGTTCCAATTTCTGCGGATTACAAGTTCATTGTTATGGATGAAAGCCACATGCTTACCACTCAATCGCAGAATGCACTACTAAAAACTGTGGAAGAGCCGCCAAAGCATATTAAATTTATTTTTTGTACCACAGAAATAAACAAAGTGCTCCCAGCTATTAGGTCGAGATGTCAGATTGTCCCTTTTATTAAGCTAAATGACCAATTGTTGCTTAAAATACTAAATAATATAGTAGATGGTCAACAATTAAACGCGAATACAGAAAGTTTAAATTTAATTGTTTCTTGTTCAGAAGGATCTGCGCGAAATGCAATTAATTTACTTGAGCAATGCTCTTTATTGCTTACAGATCCAAAAGCTGTAGCTAATGTCTTGGGCACGGCTAATTCAGTTTCTTTTGATTCTCTCACAGAAGCAATATGCAATAAAGATCGTGTGAAAAGTTTACTTTTACTTGAAGAATTAATTACGAATGCAATAGACCAAAATTCTATAATTAATAAATATGCAGACTATTTAGCTGATTTAATTATTTTAAGAATTGTAGATAAATCAAAATGTAAATTTGATGGAAAATCTTTGCTTATAATAAGTGAAGGAATTACTAATATTTTAAAAGATTTCAAAATATTACAAAATATAAAACTTATTTCAAAAATCCACGTATTGAAAGTGATAGATTTGCTTTAATTATTGTAAAATGATCATGATGACAGATTATGATCAAATTTTAAAATATCTGGTGCGAAAAGCAAAAGCTGGAGATGATCAGGCTTTTAAAGAAATTATCAAAATACTCGATTCTGATTTAAAGAAAATTTCTAATAAGTATTATATTGTGGGTTCAGATGATAATGATGTTCTCCAAGAATGTAGAATTGGTGTTTGGAAAGCTATTAAAGATTATGATGAAAATGGCGGCATGACATTCAAAAATTTTAGTGTTAATTTATGCGTTAAAAGACATCTTATTACAGCGATGTCACATGCAAATACTCAAAAATTTAAATTACAAAATGAAGCAATAAGTTTATCTACACCAATATCACAAAGTGATGAAGAAGGCGTGCAAACATATTCAGATTATATTCCAGACCCAAATGCAGATCTTTTAAATCAATATATAATACAAGAAGAATTTGATGCAAATTTGGAATTAATAACAGATAAACTTACAGATTTGGAGGCTTCCATTTTTAATCAATATGCTTTTAATTCTTCGTATAAAGATATAGCAAAAGCTCTTGAGGTAAAACCAAAAACTGTAGATAACGCTCTGATGCGGATAAGAAAAAAAGCATCAGAAACATATCAACATTATTTAATTAATCATACTGTTGTTGAGTATGGAATATCTACATTTGATTCCATAATATCAAATTTTAGCATATTTGAAAATGTAACTATTGGTATATGTTCGAATATGGCCAATTTTTAAAATTTCTTCGTATATTACAATAATGAAAGCAACACTGTCTAGAAATTTATTGGAATTAGCTTTATCTCACGCTTATGATGCCACCGAAAAAAAAGCTTCTGAATCATTTTGCCAACTTGATTTTAGCTCCAATAATTTAAAAATTACAACTAAGGGCGCTTTCACAGCCTATGAAGAATCTTTAGCTGTAATTAAATGTGATGAAGCAGTAAAATTTTCAGTTAAAACCTCTACTCTTCTTGAATTTGTCCGACATATTAATGCAGAAGACTTAATCATGTCTTATGATTCAAATAAAAATAATTTTTTGATATCTAGTGGCGACAAAAAATCAAAGCTGGCCATCCAAAGTGTAAATATCACATTTGATCCAATTGTGGACGCAGAAGAGAATATTTATGAAATCCCGAATTCAAATGAATTAATTTCTAAATTAAGTTTCGCTTCAAGATTTTGCTCAAATAATTTTCAAGATCATCCATTGACAGGCATTCATTGCTCATTTGAAAAAACAAAACTTATACTTAAATCAACAAATGGTGCCACGTTTTACAGCAGCGAAGTACAAGTTGAAGGCAAAGAAGTATCTGAATTATATTTACACAAAAAAACTTTTTCAATTCTTAAAAATATATTTGATAGTGAATCACTTCAAAAGATTTCTATTAACAAAAACTCAATCGTTCTTAAGTCTTTAAATAATTGTTTACAAATATTTATTGAAAAAGCGGTGGATAATTTTCCAAATCAAATTAATGATTGGTTAGATAAGGAATCAAGTGCAGAAATAAAAGTTTCTACATTTGAGCTTATAAAATCTTTGAAATTTTTTAATGGAATATTCGGTGATGCTTCAGTGCAAATCAATGCAGAAAATAATATTCTAGAGCTTTCGTGTAAAGAGAAAACAAGCGAGGATAAAAAAGAAAGTAACATGGCCGCCAAAGAGTCTGTAGTAGTTGAGCATCTTAGCGGTACAACTAAATCTGCTTATAACTCTAAATATTTCTTGGATTGCTTAGACTCTTTACAATCCACTTGGGTTGAATTAAAATTTATCAACATGCATGATTCGTTCGACTTGTGCAAAATGACCGCAAATAACACATTGATTTTATTATGTCCAGCTATCTTTTAGAAGGTGAATCATTTTTTATACTGGCCAAGTTAGATTCATTGATTGAAAACAAAAAAATAGAACTTAATCCAATGAAGTTATCTAATACATTGTCTTTGTTTAGAAATGTAGATTATTATGTGTTTATAGATCCCGACAAACAGACAATAGAAAATATTAACTGTGATAATTTTATTGTCTGTTTTATGGATAAAAATATAGATTTAAGGCTTGATTATATCAAAAAAATCAAAAACAAAAGCGAATATCACTGCTTTGAGCCAATACCTACTACAGATTTTGATGCACTTCGAGAAATTTTCCCGGAAATTAAATCATCTAATTTTTTGCCAAGTAAAAAATTTAACCTTAAATATAAAGGGTCTAAACAGAATTATGAATGGTATGATTTGAGTCTTATAGCGGATCTTCTCACTTTGAATGACCAAGGTTTATTTGAGCACATGAATGATACATTTTTTGACATTTGGAAATTTTCGGATTTAATTTGGAGCGGAAATCCAAAATGTGTAGAACAAATTGTTTACATTAATGATAAAAATTTTGAAGATTATTTTAATAGAATCAGAGAAACATCAAAAGATTATTTAGAAATTCTACAAACAAATGCAAAAAACTTCAATGAGCATAAAAAACTTATGCCAAATACCTCTTTATTGAATGAATATAGATTTAATAAAGTAAAGGAGAAATTAAATTTGATTGATTCAAATCATCAAATTGATATTATTTATTCGTTTGATATATGCCTAAAAAATGTAAGATCAGGTTCAAACCCGAAATTAGAATTATTGAAGCTGTTCTTCAATTTCAAAAAATATGTATCAAAATGATTTTGCAAATATCGATCTTTTAGTAGAAAAAGTAAAAAATCAGGATTCTCAAGCTCTTTGGGAACTCTTTGATTACTATAAACCTATTTTTAAATCTTCGGTAAACCAAGTTTATAAAAATTATAAAACCGTGGAAAAAGAAGATTTGATGTCTGAATGTATATTCATATTAAAATATTTATGTGAAAAATATGATAAAAATAAAAGCTATTTCTCTTATTATCTTAGCACAAGAATACAACCATATTTAATATCTAAAGTTAAATCTAAATATATTGAAAAAATTGATATAGTATCTTTAAATCATATTGATGAAATAGAATTAGCCGATAACTATTTTGTTTTGGATTTTTCTGACACAAATGATGTTGATATCAATGATAAAATCCAACAACTACCAGAAATATATCAAAAAGCAATAGATTTGTTTTATTTTCAAGATCTTACACAATTTGAATGCGCTACGATTTTAAAAATTTCTCAGCCCGCATTTAATAAAAGATTAAAGAAATCTTTAAGACTATTAAAAGATTTGCTGCAAAATGGTTATAATTAATGAATCATAAAATTAATATGTATTAAGGGTGTATATGAATTCATTAGATTTCGAAGTTTTTACCAATTACAACAACTCTCTTAAGACAAACGATAAGATTCAGTTTCGCGCAATCCATGCAAAAGCTAAGTCTTTATTTGACAAAAAAGTTTATGCCGCTTCAGAAGTGGAAGAACTTTTAATCGCCGATGGCTACAAAGAAACTCTTGTTAAAGAAGCTCTGGAAATGCTTTCAAAAGACGATTTAAATGACACGGAAGTGGAAAAAAAAGTTGCCGAAGCTGCCGGGATGCCTAAAAAATATTCAGATATTGCTCAAAATTTTGAAAAAGTTTTAGCTTCAAAAGGCGCGAATTTCTTTGTGAAAGTTTTAACAGAAGGGCAGGAACCTTTAATGAAAATTTCACGTAAAGAGCTTGAAACATTCCAAAGAATTGCAGATTTGGCATATGAAAATCCAGTTCACTTTGCCACATTACATGCATATATAAAGCCTTCGATCACTTCTGAACTTGCGGAAAATGTTTGCAAAGCAAGAAGAATTAAAGACAAATGCAGTTTTGCCCAAAATGAAGATGGCTCGTTTAGGATCTCTCACAAAGGGAAAATTATTGAAGCATCAGCAAAGCCCGTTAAATCAACAAGTGAAAAATTTAGTAATTCCAATTATGGAACTTTTGGATTCCCAGATGAATACGTTGTACTAGCATACGAAGAAAGCGATCCATATTCAAAAATCAAAAAAGACTTGAACTAAAATATTCAGATACAGGCTATCTTTCTTTCAATAGAGGATAGCCTGTATAATTTTATTATGCCTAACGAAACAATTATCGATAATATCATATTAGACACAACTACCTCTTTGGAAAAAAGCGAAAAGGGTGACGATATTGTTCTTTTTAGCACACTAAAGGCTGACGCAAAACCAATTAAGCCTTACAAATTGAGCACTTCTGGAATAGAATATACGCAATTATATTCTGCCAAATGTGCTATATGCAATTCTCCCCATAGAACATTACTTGAGCATGTCTATATTGAAACAGGCAAAAAAGTTAATGCTGTTTTAAAATTTTTTGAAGAGCATTATGCCGCTAAATTAAATTGGCCACAGGTAGATTTACATTTAAAAAAACATTGCGATTTAAATAATATACGAACTCCAGGTCTTTTATATTATGAAGGCAGAGAGGCTGAAGTATCAAAATGGAAATACAGAGAGTATGACCTGGCGCTCACCATAATAATGACAGAGATAGATGAAATCAGATCATTAAATGTTCGAACTCCTGAGGAAATAGGCAAAAGAACTGATCGGCTCGAAAGATTGGCGAAAAGATTGATAGAAATAAAACAATTGCGCGATGATAATTCTATGAATCTTCCAAATGTTTTTGCTGTATTGTATGAACTTCATGATATGATGGTTAGCGATGAAGATAAAAGAATTATTCGACAAAAATCACGCGAGCTTAAGGAATCTATAGAATGAGCAATAAAAATGTTCAACAAAGACAGCTCGCGGAATATTTGGAAAAAGCAAATCGCGATGCATCTAAATTGGATCAACTTTGGGCGGGGCTTGATGATGATATTGAATTTGTAGAAAAAGAATATTCTTCACGTTACGAAGTGCCCTGCCCAGAACCTATAGATAAAAGCAAATACAATCCATACGGGTATGTGGATATTGTCACATTTATTACACACCCTCACTTTCTTAGTTTAAATCCCTATCCCTGGCAAACGCTAGCGCTAAAGTTATTTTATAGAAATACTGAGGGCAATACCGATATTGATGTCAATTGTGCAGACAAAAATGAAGAAAAAGATTGTTCAAAATGTGTTTGGAAATATGTTGTAGATAACGAAACAGATTGCGCTAAAAAAATAAACAATGGCGAATCATACAACAATTTATTGGACCCCACAAATTCTCGATGCCTGGCTTGTAAAAGATGCCCCCTAAGTGTCCGATCAACAAGAATTAAGCACGAAGTGGAAAAAGCCTCTAGTAAATCCACTGAGAAAATTTTAAGCGATATTTTAGATGATGATCATGAAGATTTATTTCAATCTGAAATGGATTTAATTGAAGCAATTCCAGATGAAGCTGTAAGACAACAAATCAAAAACAAATTAGAAAATCGATTTCAAGAGCTTGTTTTAATAATGGGTCGCCGAAGCGGAAAATCGTTTATGACTGTCGTTATTGCTTTGTATGAAACTTATAAACTGCTAAAGATGGGTCATTGCCAAAAGAAACTTGGATTGCCGGATTTTCAAGAAATACATATTTTAAATGTAGCAAAAAATGAAGGCATGGCTAAAGATTCTATCTTTACGCCTATGAAGAGCAACGCTGTAGCATCTCCCTTTTTCCAAAAATATATCGGCGTGGATAATGCGCTTGAAATGAAGTTTCTTACAGAAAAAGACTTAGAAGAAAACGAAAGAAGAAGCAAAAAAGGACTTGCTCCACTCGATGGAACAATAATTTTACAATGCGGCAGTAGTAGCGCCAAAGGCCTGGTTGGTAAAACCTGTTGGTGTATTATTATTGACGAGCTTGCTGCTTTGGCTGGTGATAATCCTGATTCTGGGCAAGATAAACAACTTTACACAGAACTAAAACCATCTATTACAACATTTGGCAAAGATGGTAAAATTATTTGTCTTTCTAACCCCAAAGGACCATTCGGGCAATTATTTAATTTGTATAGCACCAGATTGGATGACCCTGTAACATTGGTATTAAAACTTCCCACATGGCTTATAAACGCAAATGTAAGCAAAGATTGGTTGGAAGGAGAACGGAAGAAAGATCCGGTTGAATTCAATATGCAATATGGCGCAGAATTTGGTACTAATTCTGCAGATCCTTTTCTTTCTCCAGAAGATGTAGAATTTGCTTTTGTTAATTCTACACAAACCTCAAGAACAGAAACTAGAGTGGGAGTGCATGATTATTATTGTCACGTTGATCCTGCAAATAGATCAGACTATTATGCTATTTCAGTTTGCCATGCAGAAAAAACTGGCGAAAAAGATGCTTATGGCAAAGAGATCAAAAAATACATTGTGGATCATATTCAGTTTTGGGCCCCGGTTCAAATGAAGCAACCAGTGCAAGTGGCAGATGTAGAGGGGTATTTAATTGATTTGCACCAACGATTTAAATTTAAACAAATAAGCTTTGATCAATGGCATTCCCAAGACACAATAATAAAACTTCAAGCAGCTGGATTACCGGCTATACTTAAAGTTTTTAATAAAGAATATAAAGATAAAATTTATATCCACCTATTAGAATGCTTTAGAAATAAAAGAATTGAATTTTATAAACTTTCATCAGGCCGAGCAAAAAATAAACGGGGAGAATTAGTGGAAATATATGAAATTCCCGAAGCTAAAGAGCAATTTACATTTTTGCAAAAAAAATGGAAAAATGGAAGACAAGTAATTGAAGCTCTCACAGGATACAAAGATGATATTTGTGATTCTGTAGCGGCTTGTATATTTGAGTGTTCTACGGAACACACTATAGTTAAATCTTTACCAAAACCAAGATTGTCATTTACTGGGCGATCTTTGAGGTAAATTATCCATAAATAGAGAATTTAAAAATAATGAATAAGAGAATTGCTAATTTTGGTGGCGTGGGAGGGCAAAATAGTCCTTTTTCGCCAGGTAGTTCTCCCCTTTTTAGAGGTGGTCCATCTGGTTATTCTGGTTATGGAATCAATAATTTTTCAGGAGATGTTTCATTAGATACTCTTATGTCAAGATCAAATAAACCAAATATTCTTGGTTTTGAAAGACCTTTTGAAAATTTATTAGAAACATTTCATGAAAATGTTGAAGAAGATTCAATTCCATATCTTTTAGATTTTGATGAAAGAGTAAATTTAAAAAAGAAGAAAAAAATCCGGGCTAAAGAAGAATATTTAAAATCTTTAAAAGATGAAAAAAACCCAGAAATTAATAAAAGAACCTCAATATTAGAAAGTAAAATCAAAACTGTTGAAGATTTGCTTGAAAATATGCGCAAAAATCAAAAAATTGATTTTACCAAAAATGCTGCAATGAAGCTTCATGTAGATCTATATGAATTTAGCTTAGAAACTAAGTTGAATAAACAACATATTAATGGTCCGAATAGTCTTTACAGGAGAAGAAATTCTCCTGGCACAGTGGATGAATATTTGCCATCTGTTGACGAACACGCAGATGAAAATAATTCATTAAGTATAACTGGAAATCAATTCACTGAACCGTTTACAGGTATACTTCCTCAATATAATCCTGTAGATGGGTTAGATAAATACATCGAGCAAATTAATAATCCAACATTTCCAGATAAACACAATATGGAAAATGATACACTACTGATAAATACTCCAGATCCAGGCGAAAATATTGATTATTCAGTGAGTGGTAGTTTAGCCAAAGATGGTTCACCGATCACACCTCAGTCAAAAGATAATAATCAGACTTTGGAAGAAAAACTTCAAAAACTCAAAAATAATAATCTGGATATTAAAAGATTATTTATGCCAGGTGGGCTAGATTGGGATAAAAAAACTAGAGGTACTTGGGATAATAATAGAACTCAAACACCATATAAGGATGATGGCCTTGGAACTGTAGAAAATACCCAAGCAATCGGAGAATTTACATCAAATAATCCTTATAATTCTGTGCTTGGAGGAAGATAATGAGAGAAATTTTAAAAGCTATCGATCTTCTTGATGAAAATGGATTCTATCAATTGTCAGATAATATTTTAAATCATTTTATTAAGACAGCCGCGTGGCCTTATAATTTGACAAATATTGATACACTTCCCTTTTCTGCGCGGTTTGTTACATGGCGAAGAAACCAAGATGATTATAATCAATATGATGATGTATTTTGGAAAGAGCTTAAGCAGAGAATTCCAGATTATCATGCTTTGCCAGTCGATAAAGATGAACAACACAATCTTGAAGGAGAACTCCACGGTGATGATCCAGTGCCTGGGCCAGCATATGTAGATCCTGGTAATTTAGCTTCTAGTCCGTCAATGAATGGGAGTTTAGATTATTTCACTTGGGATGTAGCACATGATCAAAATAGCGGCCCTGATTATTGGAAAAATCTTCTTCCAAGAAGGTAAAAGCGCACATAAGGAGAAAAAAATATTATGCCACAGCCTATCATTCCTATACACCAACAAGAAAGCATGCCAATTACTTTTGGGGAATCTATGCAGCCAGAATTTCAATTTTCTGAACTTCAGCAAATTTTATTACAGGCAACGAATAAACCTGTGCAAAAAAAATATTCTCAAAATGCCCTAAAGGCTTTAGAGGAAATTGATAAATCAATGGATTTAGTAAGTACAGCAATTGCGGCTGATTCAAATGAAAGATATTGTTCTATTCCAGCTCATTTGAATGATGAAACAGTGCTAGCATTAAAGGCCGAGGGCCTTATTACAGGTTATGGCAAATCTGTCAAAATCACAGATCGGGGTAGAGTGGCTTTGAGAGACTCTTATCTCAAAAGTACTAATGCGTTGAAAGACAGTAGAACAAGCGATAAATTTGATTACAGATCATTTTCAAGAATTGCTTTTAAAAAGGAAGATTAATGCTGAACAAATATACCAAAAACAAAGATATTTTTAACTTTTGCTTGAAGTACGCCTCTACACAAACAAAATCAAAAGCTCCAACAGAAATATATTTTACATTTTTAAAATTGGCGGCTGCCGGTGATTTTGAAGAAAAAATGCTCAATCTTACTGAAAGTCGGATTCAAGAAACTTTGGGGTATTGTAGAAATCCTGAGCAATATGAAAAAAATAAAAAATATCTAAGAAAAGATCTTGAATCTGGCTTAGAGGCTATGGCTATATACATTCGTCTTAAGGCGAAAACAGAAAGCATTGCTGATTTTGCAATTAAATATTTATATGAAAAATTTGATTTACGCTCAATTCAAGAAAGTACAATATATCGTCACACTCATGATACATTTATTTTTTTAATATCTTTTATTGTTTTGTTTAGTACAAACTTATTGCATTTAGTAATTATTTTTATAA
>Ga0114980_10000293_pt1 | contig 35415 bp, 28 predicted proteins | sample S_140806_EF_Meta_FD_87018 | JGI IMG/M metagenome (GOLD analysis project Ga0114980, IMG submission 87018) | Freshwater microbial communities from Lake Simoncouche, Canada to study carbon cycling - S_140806_EF_MetaG | ecosystem: Environmental > Aquatic > Freshwater > Lake | place: Lake...
ATATTTTTCATTATCAAATCAAACATCAACGAATATTGTAGCGACGAATATAAGTACAGGAACGATAAATGCTAGTACGGGTTCATTTGGTACAGTATCGTCAAATTTGATTTCAGCAACTACGATGACAGGTGGAAGTCTAAGTTTATCCGGTGATTTGAATGTTGCAGGAACACTTACCGTTGTGAATATGACTTCAACAAATTTAGTAGAAACAAATATATCTGCCGCAGTTGCAATAATTACAAATAATATTGTGACTAATTTAACTTCGAGCCAAGCAGTTATAACAAATGTTAGTACATCTACATTCAATTTATCATCGACTAAAATAGCTTTAGGTAATTTAGCGGGTAGTAGTTCACAAGGTTCAAATGCAGTTGCGATTGGTGATAACGCAGCTAAAAATTCACAAGGCAATTATGCAATTGCAATTGGTATGAGTGCAGGTAGAGAAATACAAGGGTCTAGTGCAGTTGCGATTGGTGATAACGCAGCTGCAAATTCACAAGGCAATAATGCAATTGCAATAGGTAACGAAGCAGGTCAAGAAATACAAGGTACAGGTGCAATTGCTATGGGTTACCAAGCAGGTAAAACAAATCAAGGTTCAAATGCAGTTGCAATAGGTAACGAAGCAGGTAATATATCACAAGGCGGAAATTCAATTGCAGTGGGTTACGGAGCAGGTAAAGAAAACCAAAATGAACTTGCATTAGCGATAGGTAATTATGCAGGTCAATATTCACAAGGTGAAAATACAATTGCAATTGGTAGTGGAGCAGGTCAAAATTTACAAGGAATACTTTCAATTGCGATGGGTGTCTCAGCAGGTCAAGAAAAACAAGGTGAAAGTGGAATTGCGATAGGTAATAATGCAGCTTATAGTTCTCAAGGTAATTTTGCGATTGCAATTGGTTCAGAAGCTGCTTATACTTCTCAAGGGAATTATGCAATTGCTATGGGTTACGGAGCAGGTGAAAACTTACAAAGGTCTAGCGCAGTTGCGATAGGTTATAATGCTGGTCAAAATTCTCAAGGTTCTAATGCAGTTGCGATGGGTGATTTTGCAGGTAAAGAAATACAAGGAAATAGTTCAGTTGCAATTGGTTCATATGCAGGTAATAGTTCTCAAGGTGATAGTGCAATTGCAATTGGTCTGAGTGCAGGTGAACAAATACAAGGTGAAAATTCAGTTGCAATTGGTCAATCAGCAGGTTATAATTCACAAGGTGAAAATTCAGTTGCAATTGGTCAATCAGCAGGTTATAATTCACAAGGTTCATTTTCAGTTGCTATGGGTTACGGAGCAGGTCTAGAAATACAAGGTTCTCAAGCAGTTGCGATCGGTAACCAAGCAGGTGGACAAATACAAGGGTCTAGTGCAGTTGCAATTGGTGATAATGCAGCTGCAAATTCACAAGGCAATTATGCAATTGCAATAGGTCTGGGTGCAGGTCAAGGCATACAAGGTGAAAATGCAGTTGCGATAGGAAATGCTACAGGTCAAAATTCACAAGGGTCTTATGCAATTGCTATGGGTAATAATGCAGGTCAAGGTTTACAAGGACCATACACGGTTGCAATTGGTCAGGATGCGGGTAAAACATTACAAGGTGAAGAAGCAGTTGCCATTGGTTATTATGCTGGTAGAAATTCTCAAGGTACTCTTTCAATTGCCATTGGTACTGGTGCAGGTCAAAATTCTCAAAGTGATGAGACAGTTGCAATTGGTAAGGCTGCAGGTTTTAATTTACAAGGAACACTTGCAGTTGCTATGGGTTCAAATGCTGGTAGTAATTTACAAGGAACTGGAGCAGTAGCGATTGGTTATAATGCAGCTTATAATTATCAAAGTGTAAATGCAGTTGCAGTTGGTTACGGAGCAGGTCAAAATTCACAAGGAAGTTATGCAATCGCAATTGGTAATGCTGCAGGTGAAACAAATCAACACGCATATTCTATTATTTTAAACGCAACTACGGGTGCATTAAATTCAGGTACAGCGGGTGCATTTTATGTAAATCCAGTAAGAAATGTAACACAAGATAATTTGTTAGGGTATAATACTACCACAAAAGAACTCACTTATTGGTCTATTAATAATATAACAACTGTTAATTTAGTTTCGACTAATCTAAGTTCAACATCTTTAGTTACAAGTATTATATCATCTTCTAATATTATACTGACAGGTTATATTAATACATTTGGTAATATGATATTTAATACTAGAGGCAATAATATTTCTACAAATATAGAATCACTTATTTATCGAGTAAGAACTTCTCGTGCAAATGCAAATAATTCAGTAAGAACATGGTCAGTAAGAACTTCTGCTGCAGATATCAATTGGAATGGAATTGTTTGGAGTGCTGATTTAGGTCTTTTAGTAGCTGTTTCAAATACGGGAACAGGAAATCGTGTCATGACTAGTCCTAACGGTATTTCTTGGACAGCAAGAACAACTGCTGATAATAATTGGACTGCAATAACTTGGAGTTCTGAATTAACATTATTTGCTGTTGTAGCTAATTCAGGAACTGGAAATCGCGTGATGACATCTCCCGATGGTATTACTTGGACAACTCGTACTAGTGCTGTAGACAATAATTGGACAAGCATTGTTTGGAGTTCTGAACTAAGTTTATTTGTTGCAGTAGCCAACTCTGGCACAGGAAATCGTGTAATGACTAGTAGTGATGGTATTACCTGGACAACAAGATCATCTTCTGCAGATAATGGTTGGACAAGTATAACTTGGAGTGCTGAGCTTAGTTTATTTGTAGCTGTTGCTTCTACAATTGGCACAGGAAATCGTGTCATGACTAGTAGTAATGGTATTACTTGGACAACACGTACTAGCGCTGTAAATAATGATTGGAGTGCAATAATCTGGAGTCCAGAACTTTCATTGTTTGTTGCCATTTCAACTACAGGTACGGGAAATCGTGTCATGACTAGTAGTGATGGTATTAATTGGACAACACGTACTAGTGCAGCAGATAATAATTGGAGTGCAATATCTTGGAGTCCAGAACTTTCATTGTTTGTTGCCATTTCAACTACTGGAACAGGTAATAGAATTATGACCAGTAGTGATGGTATACAATGGACAACACGTACTAGCGCCGCTGACAATTCTTGGATTAGTTTATGCTGGAGTGATGAATTATCTCGTTTTATAGCTGTTTCACAATCTGGAACAGGAAATCGTGTCATGACATCACAACTTGGTTTACCAAATAGCAATTCTACTGCATTAATTTCTCCTGCATACCTTCAAGTAACAGATGGTACATTAAATTTGGCTGGTACAATTCAAGTGTCTACACTTGTAACATCTGCTAATATGGCTAATTTAAACATGACCACAAGTTCATTACGTGCTACAAATTTATTACTTACTACTGCTACAATCAATAATATTTATATTTCAACAGGTACACTCACTGCAGTAAATTACATTAATACAAGTGGTAATATGTTGTTTAATACACGTGGTAGTACAGTTACTACTAATGTACGTACACTTAATAACCTTTTAAGAACATCTCGTGCAAATGCAAATGCAGCCGTTAGTAGATGGGTAACACGTGTAAATCCTGTAGATAATAATTGGCCAGATGTGATATGGAGTGCAGAATTAGGTCTTTTTGTTGCAGTAAGTGATAATGGTACACAAAATAATATTATAACCTCACCTGATGGTATCACTTGGACCACACGTACAACTAATACAAATGCTTGGACATCAGTTGTTTGGAGTGCAGAGTTATCTCTTTTTGCGGCTGTTGCATATAGTGGCACAGGTAACCGTGTAATGACATCACCCAATGGTATTATTTGGACTACTAGAACAAGTGCTGATAATAATAATTGGACAAGCATTACATGGAGTGCTGATTTATCACTTTTTGTAGCAGTAGCTAATTCAGGAACTGGAAATCGTGTAATGACATCTCCAGATGGTATTACTTGGACTATACGTACATCAGCTGTAGATAACAGTTGGGCAAGTGTTGTTTGGAGTAGTGAATTATCACTTTTTGTAGCTGTTTCGACTTCTGGTACAAATAATCGTGTGATGACATCACCTGATGGTATTACTTGGACAATTCGTACATCCGCTGCGGATAATGAATGGCGAAGAGTTGTTTGGAGTGGTGAATTAGGAATTTTTGTTGCAGTAGCCTCATCAGGAATAGGTAATCGTATTATGACTAGTTCAAATGGTATTAATTGGACTATACGTACAACAAATGATAATAATTGGTACGGATTAGTATGGAGTGCAGAACTTTCTTTGTTTGTAGCAGTAGCTAATTCAGGAACTGGAAATCGTATTATGACCAGTAGTGATGGTATATTATGGACGACACGTACAAGTGCCATAGACAATAATTGGTATGGTTTAACATGGAGTCCTGAATTAAGTATATTTGTAGCCACCGCTATTACAGGAATAGGTAATAGAATAATGACCAGTGCTATCGCTTTACCTAATAGTAAGAGCGTACCATTTATATCACCAGTATACCTTCAAGTGACAGACGGTAATATAAACTTAACTGGTACGATGCAAGTAACGACATTGATCACATCAGTAAATATTTCTGGTTTAAATATTTCAAGTGGCACATTAAATGCATCAACGTTAGTAACATCAGCAAATATCACTGCTTTAAATGTATCAAGTGGTATATTAAATTCTACAAATATAACTGGTACAAATATAGTCGGAACAAATACAAGTATAAACAATTTGATAGCTATTACAACGGCATCAACCATTTATACGGGTGGAAGTATGAGTTTATCTGGTAACTTAACCGTATTAGGATCTATAGTATATACATCAATAACAACTCAGAATTACATTGTCACAAATGAAACTGTTAATAACTTGCTGGCTACAAACATTACAACTAATACATTAATAGCAACATCTAATATTTCTGCTCCCATTGGTACTATTGGAACTTTACAAGCTACAACTGGAATCACAACGGCAACGTTATTAGCAACAACCGGTATAACCACAAGTAATATTTATGTTTCAAGTGATAGCGCTGGTCTCAATTTGTTTGGAGGTGCTAGAATACTTAAAGTAAGTGGTGATGGAATGTATATAATTCCACACAATGATGGTAATCTTGGAGATGGTATTGGTGGTATAAAATTCAGAAATGCAGCTAATAGTAGTACAACAATGCAAGTATTTGGAGACGGTACATTAAGAGTTGCAGGAATAGTGAGTGCGGCAAATATGGCAACAAATATAATTACAACTGGTACTCTCAACGCTGCTACTCTTATAAGTGCTGCTAATATTGCTGGATTAAATATTTCAAGTGGAACTTTAAATGCTACAACTTTAATAACATCTGCCAATATGGCCAATTTAAACACATCGACGGGTACATTACGTGCTACTACATTAATTACTTCAGCAAATTACTCTGGTGCTAATTACACTGCTGCAAATTTGTTAGTTACTACTGCTACAGCCAATAATATTTTCATTTCTACAGGTACACTTAGTGCAGTAAATTTTATCAATACATCAGGTAATATGTTATTTAATACACGTGGTAGTACAGTCACAACAAATATACGTACAATTAATAATCGTATGCGAACATCTAGAGCGAATGCTAACAATGCTGTTAATACTTGGACAACACGTAGTAGTGCGATTAATAATAATTGGGCAAATATCGTATGGAGTCCAGAACTTGGTATTTTCGTTGCTATAAGTGATAACGGAATAGGAAATAATATTATGACCTCACCTGATGGTATAAGTTGGACAACACGTGGGACTAATAACAATGCTTGGTGGGCTCTTGCTTGGAGTCCCGAACTTTTACTTTTTGCAGCTGTTGCATATAGTGGAACAGGTAATCGTGTTATGACAAGTCCAGATGGTATTACTTGGACTACTAGAACAAGTGCAGCTGATAATAATTGGTATGCTATAACTTGGAGTCCAGAATTATCACTTTTTGTTGCTGTAGCCTCATCAGGTACAGGAAATCGTGTTATGACAAGTCCAGACGGTATTACTTGGACTACTAGAACAAGTGCTGCAAATAACAGTTGGTCAAGTATTATTTGGAGTCCAGAATTATCACTTTTTGTAGCAGTGGCATTTTCTGGTGTAGGTAATCGTGTTATGACGAGTCCTGATGGTATTACTTGGACACCCAGAACAAGTGCAGCTGATAATAATTGGTATGGTGTAACTTGGAGTTCTGAATTAGCATTGTTTGTTGCTGTGGCAATTACAGGAACTGGTAATCGTGTTATGACAAGTCCTAATGGAATAACATGGACACTACGTACTACAAATGATAATAATTGGTATGCTATAACTTGGAGTCCAGAATTATCACTTTTTGTTGCCGTAGCAACTACTGGAACAGGGAATCGTATTATGACTAGTAGTGATGGTATAAGATGGACTACACGTACAAGTGCTATAGATAATGATTGGTATAGTATTACATGGAGTCTTGAATTATCTAGATTTGTAGCTTGTTCAGGTACTGGATCAGATAATCGTATTATGACCAGTAAAATAGCACTACCTGATTCTAAAAGTGTACCACTTATTTCTCCAGCATACCTGACAGTAACAGAAGGAACAATAAATTTAACTGGATCAATGACAGTAACAAATATAGTATCGACAAATATGAGTACCGGTACTTTTAGTGGTAATGCATTAAATATATTAAATATTACAACATCTAATTTATTAGCAACGACAAATGTAAGTGCAAATTCAGCCAATTTTACATCTTTAAATGTATACAGTGGAAGTATGACAGGATATTCTAATACAATCGGAAACATATTTACAACAGGTGGTAATGTAGGTATTGGTACTACTTCACCGGCTTATCAATTAGAATTATCTACTGATTCTGCTGCAAAACCAAGTACTAATACGTGGACAATATCATCAGATGAACGTTTAAAAACAAATATTACATTAGCTAATTTGGATATCTGTTACAATGCGATAAAAAACATTCCATTAAAACGATATACATGGAAGGATGAAGTATACACACAAGAACAAGTGCCAGATAGATCTAAATTAGGTTGGATAGCTCAAGATATAGAAACATATTTCCCAAAGGCAGTAGAACATAGAAATTTACATGGTATACCTGATTGCAGAACATTAAATTCCGATCAAATTATATCAAGTTTATATGGCGCAGTTCAAAAATTAATTAACAAAGTAGAAATGTTAGAATCTAAAGTAGAATCATTGAATTAGAACGCCAAACAAGAATTATACAATAATTAAAAATGCATAGAATCAGATCTAATAAATTTTGGATTAAAGTAATTTAAAATATTTTATTTCTAAACATATAATAAATAAATGTCGAAAGAAGTTAAAGTCAATGGTTATAATTTAAAACCATCCGATTTTACAATGAATGGCAATGGAACTTTGGCTATTAAAAAAAATAAAATTAATGGATCTCCAGGTATGCTTCTAATTTACGCTAACTGGTGCGGACATTGTGTAAGATTCAAACCCACTTTTAATAAAATTCATAAAAAAATTGGCAACAATTTCGCAATGGCCTCTATAGAACATGGCAACTTTAAAGATAATTCTCAATTCATAAAATTATTAAATTTTAAAGGATATCCATCTATAAAATACTTTGATCAACAAGGTAATATCATAGACGATTATACTGGAGATAGAGATGAGTCAACTATTCTTACTCATATTTGCAAAGTTTATCATCATTGTATGTTAGAACGATAAGTTTAGTCACGTTTATATAGAACATTTTATTTATTTTATAAAAATAAAATGTTTATAGTATCACAAATATTACTAAATCAAACTAATGTATGTGAAACTAAAAATATTTCAACATATGCTATTGCATTAGGTTTGACAACATACGCTATTGTATATGTATATATGTTATTTTATAACACTGAAGGTATGAGTTCATTTAATAATTACATTTTTTATCTTATAGGAATTGATTTGTTTTTATCAGCTTTCTATTCTTACTATCAAAGTGATAATAAAAGACAGCAATTTACTAAAGTTGAAAATTCTAAAAAACAAGATCATGCTAATACCAATGTTGATCCTGATCAAGATTCTGTCCCTGATTTGATAAAAGATGAAGAAGAAAGCGAGGTTGAAAGTGAAGAAAGCGATGAAGAAAGCGATGAAGAAGCAGTTGAAAAAATATCGGATCAAGAATTAACACAAAGATTACAAAATTTTATTAAACAAGAACAAATTGATATTGAGGAAAATAAAGTAGAAGAAACAAAAGTTAAAGTAGAAGAAGCAAAAATAGAAAAAATAAAAGTAGATGAGATAGATACAAAGTCTGATAGTGAAGTAGAAATGAATCAAAAACCACAAAATGATGTATTATTAGATAGTCACAGTGAACCAATTGAACAATCAGATACTAAAAAACGTAGAGGAAGACCTAGTAAAGCAGCAATACAGATTTAATTAACAAATTTTTTAATAATATCATATAAATAGATTGTATCTAATTTATTATATTGTATGATATCATTTGTTGTTTCAAAATCAATTAATTTTTTATGAGTCTTACTATTTTTAATTTCAATATCATTATATATAATTGAACACATGGCATCCAACCCATTTTTACATTGCGTGTCATATTTAATATTTAATAATTTTTCTAAAACATATTTTAATGAATAAGAATTTAGAAAAACAGTTGATTTAACTACCTTTAGTAAATCAATATAAACTATATTATTTATTATATGTCTATTATAAAATTGATATAACTCGGGGTGTCTTAACAATGTTTTTTCCAATACTATTTTATCCGCATTACTCCAATGAAAAATAATAATTTTTCCATTATTAGATATTTTTTCATGTACATAATCTAAATATGTTTCAAGTACGATTCCTTCATTACGTTTATCTAATTGTGATGCAATAAAATTTTTATAAGTATTTTTATAATCAAATACACCTATCATAAATAAACAAGACGAATTATTCGAAATAGGAAAATTAGAAAAATCATCATATATATCATTTGCATATTCAATATCTAAACATACACTATTTGATAATATTTGATTGATATAAGAAAAATCAACATCTCCTAAATAATCTTTTAAAGTATAAAGAAAACGTCTTCTATATTGATGTAATACAAAATTATCATCATATACAACATTATCATTAATGTACGTTTTCGTGTTTTTTTTACGATTACATTTCCTAACATAAGAAACAGACTCTAAAAAAACAGGTAACAAAAAACTGTTATTTTCCAACTCCAAGGTTTTCTCATTCTTGTATTTTCTACCAATAATCCATATATACTTATTTATATAATTAGTATATTTTTTGGTAATATAATTAATATTTTTTGATATAAACCTTTTATAATCACTCTCTATTACACATTTATTTATAACATTCTGATTCAAATTATTTCTATAACTCAAATTTTTATAACATACGTGTAAAATACTATATTTAGCCGTATCCAAATCTAATTTATATTGCTGATTTAATACAAAATTATTCACAATATACATATTCTTATACTCGTAAATATTACAAGGATACAATAGTGTTTTCGAACATAATTTCACACAATTAAGACTATACTTGTTAATAATATAATCTATTGTCATTTTTCTAAAAATAGCCGTTTGTTTTATAATTAAATCCATTTTAAAACAAATATTGTTAATTTTATAATTTTTTTCATTTTTTAAACACATACATTTAAATATACATTCCAAATGGCGGATCATTATCTACATTTGTATCACTACTAAAACTATCTGATAATAATACATCTATATGATCCTTTAATATTTTATTATTTTCACGATAATAATGATGCAATGATTTATATTTTAAACGCACTATATCATCATCCGGATTAGTTAACATTAAAGTATTAACACGTGATATAACAATTTCAAATTTTCTTTTAATATCTCTCATACCCTCATCATTTTTAGATGTAGATACAATATAATGAATAGCATCTTCGTCAATAAATACATTTAAATCATTATATTCTTCTAATATACTTTTTATTAAATGAACTTTTGTAATCTCTAATTTTTCTTTGAAATTATAATTCTCTACCCTAATTTTAAAAAGACGATCTGCTAAAATCTTATCCACCTTTGATGCATCATTATATGTAAAAATAAATAATACTTTAGATAAATCAAAATTAAGACCAGAAAAATATCTGTCATAATTATACTTGTTATTTGTTGTCTTATCAGTTAAATGAATTAAATTTCCTATAATCTCTTTACCATGATTTGTAGTCGACACTTTGTCTAATTCATCAAATAATATAATCGGATTTGAACATTTCGTCTCTCTTAAAATATCTATCAATCTCCCTGGTGTAGATCCTACATATGTAAAATTATGACCAGTCAATAACGATGAATCTGATTCACCACCTAAACTAATTGATCTATAAGGTCTTCCTAATGCCTCTGAAATACTTTTAACAATTTGTGTTTTACCTACACCCTTTACACCATATAACCCAATTGCATTAACTGTAAATTCAGGATTTCTCATCATTTGTGTAACAATATTTATAATTTGATCTTTCGGCTTTTCTAAAAAAGATAAACGTCTATCTAAAACTTCCCGAATATGTTTAATATCATGATTATTATCCTTTAAATTAGAAAAATTTTCATCAAAAGGAATAGATAATAATGTATCCATCCAATTTTTATGTTTTGCATATTCAGACGAATCAGAATCTTCATATGAAGTCATAATATCTAACCTTTTATAAGCAACCACTTTATTTTCAAAAGGCATCTTAGATCTTAAAATTTTTTCTCTATAATTATCTGAAAATTCCAAACTAGTAGATCTTTTTAATATCTCATCTTCTAATTTTTTAAGTTTATCATCTAAATTAGAATTAAGATTGCTTTTAAGATATTTTAAATTTGTTACATATTCCGATGAAAGAATTTCAGAATTACTATAATGATATAATTTTTCTAATAATTGTTGCTTCTGTTTTTTATCAATATTCATTTTTAATATATCAATAACACCTGGACAATCATTTTTATACAGATTTTGTAATTCTTCCAATTCACAATTTATCTTTTTAATTTCATCTAATGAATATGCAGCTCTAAATGCAGATCTCTTATCTTCAACACAATGCCTTTCAAAAAAATCCCCTTCGTAAATAGCATTCAAATATTTATTAAATTTTGAATATTCATCGTTCTCATTTACATTATATGAAGAATCTGTCTCTGTCTCTGTCTCTGCCTCTGTCTCTGTATCCAAATATTTATTCGTATTTTGAAAATTCTGAATAACATTTTTTATCGATTCCTTAATGATTTCTTGTAGTTTGTTGTTTATATTATACTCTTCATTTTGTTCGTCGCTTATATTATTCCCGCTTTCTTCACTTGATTCTTTATAATATTCATCCGTTTCAAATTGATCTAATTTACATTTTTTATGAGACTCGTCATCTGTAATTTCAGCAATATCTAAATTACGTTTTTGATTACGTGTCAATACCATTTATGCAATACCTTATTATTTTTTTTATATGATCCAAACAAAAAATCATTTTTTTCATGGCTTTTAAATTATCCTTTAAATATATATATTTTTTTTATTTATATATTGTAATCCAAACCATTAATATACAATGTTTAAAAACTTGACGATGCGAAATGCAGAGGATTGGTATAAAAATGAATTTGAAAAATTGGGATGGATGATATTAGCAAAACATGAGAAAAAATTAGCTAAAATTACACAGTATAAAATTAATTTAGATGGATTAATAAAAACTTTGGAAAAATTAGAATCTTCATACGAAGATGTAGATAGAAAAAAAGATATACATATAATGTTAGAAAATACAAAAGTTTTAAAAGATTTTGTAGACAAAAAACTTAAAATACAATAAATTTATTATGTTCCTTTTTTATTTTTATTATATCAAAATATAATAAAAATGGATACCACAACTATTCTAGGATATGTCCTATTCGCCGTATCAGAAATTTTACCACTCTTACCTATCCCAACTAATGGATTATTACATAGTTTAACAATCGGTTTAAAAAATAGTTTAAAAAACTCAAATTCTGATATCGAAGTTGCTCAAAATGTTTTACATAATAAACCAGATATTGCTAATATTATTAACAATACTGTCTCTAACCCAATTTTAAAAGATACACTTAACAACATTGTCAATCACCAAGAATTAGTCCCATTAATTACTGCATTGAATACTAATACAAATTTACAAAATATGGTTACTTTATTAAATGCAAACCCACAAATTATTAATGAAGTTCAATCATTTATAGAACAACAAGTTAATTTAAATATAAATCGGTCTATCATATTAAAAAATTATCAATAAAATATTCATTTATAAACCAAGTGCTTTATTTAAACGCGTCTCTACACAAAATAAACGATGAACTATTATACCAATTATAAATAATACACCCAATACATTCCAATAAGATTTAAATTTAAAATACTTGTATATAAACCATGCTCCTATAAATGTAAATAACGTATCAATAAACGCAATATTTAATATAGGAATTCTCGTTTTATGCACCCCCTTACCTGGTTCTCCAAATATATCCTTGTATTTACATAAATTCATATTTATATAATTAAAACATAATAATTATACAAATTACACCCTTAATTTTAAACTTTTATATGCTTTATTATAATGCTTTAAAAACCATATTAAATAAAAAAGAATAGTTTTTATATCATAGGTGTTTGAATATCTGTAGAACTTACTTCTTCATTTGGTACCCATTTATTTTTTGTAAATGCGTACAAATTTATTTTTTTTTCAGATGCTAAATCACTTAACCAACTGTCAATTTGTTTTGACATAGGTAATATATTTTGTAATAACATTGGAATACATTTTTTACGTATAATATATGCATCAGTTCTATAAAAACTATATAATTTAATTACATTTTCATTTATATCTTCTCTATTATTATATTCTCCACCAAAAAATACAATATCCCAATCTATTGGAACATCTTGCATATACTCTTCTAATGTTTTTATATCAAAACTTGGTAATGTATCATCTTCAAATACTATTAATTTGGCATTATCATCTTCATTTTTATCATTAAATATTTTCCATATATTCATATGAGATAATGAACACCCTATAGCACCATATGATAATTCATGATGATGTTCTCTAACACCACTTTTTACACTTTTTAATGCATGTGGCGCTACTATATTTTCTATTTCTATATCACTTAATTGTTTTCCATTAACTGCTGGAAATCTTTTTATATTATTAAAACCATTGTCATTCAAACGTTTTAATGTTACATTTAAACGATCTTTTCTAGAATCTAAATTAATTATATATATATCATCATATATTATATTTTGTAATTTTTCACGTTTTGTATTCATATATAGCATAATTAATAAACCCAATATTAAAATGACACTACTTATTTCCATTATTTATATATATATAATATTAAAAATTATTTAAAACTATCATTGTTATAAAATGTAAATTACACCCTTAATTTTAAACTTTTATATGCTTTATTATAATGTTTATTTAATGCATTTATATTTTTTGTCGAATTTACCCACTTGAATGCGGCATCACCGCCCCAAATAAGCCATGCTTGAATACCCCTCTTATTATGCCATTCTGGTCCCTTTGGACGTCCAGCCTTTTTCCATTTTCTATATGTAGGATAACTTGTATATAAATGTCTTGCAAACCACGCTCTCATATATTTTAAATCCTGAATTGGTATACCATCTCTATTCGCTAATTGTTTTGCCCTTTTCCAACCCGTTTCTATTCCACCCTTAAATCCTAATTTTTTTAATTTAAACGCATATCTAGCCGTTTTTCTAACATTTTCAGGAATCTTGATCATTTTAGAACTTCTTTTACCATAATATTGAGGACCTCCACCTCGTATACCTTTAAAATAAATACCACTTTTTCGTTTTTTTATTATTTTATCTAATTCATCCTTTATACCTCCATGTTGTTTCATTTTATGCAAATTAACCTTTTCTTTTCTATATGTAGTATAATCACATTTATCACATTCATACTTTTTCTCACCCATATGTCGCAATTTATGTTTCAATATATTTACTTTACCTGACGTAGAATAATTACATAATTTACATTTATATACTTTACCACCTATTTGTTTATAATATGATTCTAATATTTGTTTTTTACCCTCCGGAATTTTTACTATTTCACACTTTCCATCCGTACACTTTTTAGACTCTCGTTTTGAATCACATTTGCATTTATCATCCTTACACTCACATGCCTTTATAAATGTATCATGAAATTCATAACTGTTTGACTTGCCCCCTCCAAATTTAATATTCTTACTCCCCCTTACTTTACTCTTTTCCCTTTTTGCCTTGCTTAAACTCCCTTTACTTATCTGTTTATATGTCCTCGGAGTCCTCGGAGATACCCTCTTACTCGGTCTACATAAAGGATATTTTTTACTTTTCATACCAGAACTTGACCTACCACAAGATTTATAACCTACTATTTTACCTTTTGAATTTCTAATAGGTCTATTTAAATCAACCCACTTTTCTTTATACCACCTCTTTAATCCACCCCTTGAAGTTTTACTACCAGTCTTATATGTACCACCTCTCTTTTTATATTCTCTTACAATCCAACTCGATCTATATACACCACTTTTTGACTTGAATTTTTTATTTGCAAGCCCCTTTACATAACTATACAATCTTTTATTTTTAGGCTCCCCTGCCATATCTTACTATTATATAATATAAAAATTTTTTTTATAAATCTATATTATATAACAATATTAATCACCATGGATAAACTCTCTAAAAAACCCGTTTTAACTGTTATCATCGAAGCCGCCGTCGTTGGCGCCTGCCTAATCGCATTCGTATATTTTGTCGAAATGTACGTTTCTAAATATATCCCCGATGTTATACAAAATAAAAAAATCCAAAATCTCTTCATTAGTGGATTTTTATTCCATATTGCCTTTGAATACTCTGGAATTAATATGTGGTACGCTAAAGAATATTATGAAAAACACATTTAAAGTGATCTAAATAAATATATATTTATCAAAAAGAGACTTTATTTCAACTTCATCATTTCTTACCTTGGGTGTTTTACTTAATATAAATATACCTATACCATTCCACCACGTTTTTTTACCATTGTGATTAGGCATGTTTTTTAAATCTTCATCACTCACAAACTCTTCATGTCTAAATATCACATTTAACTTTAAATCATTTATAGCCATCATTGTACCATCACGTACACTATACCAATTCCAATCATCTACTAAATAAATAAATATATCTTCTAATATATCATAATAATATTTTAATGCATTATAATGATCTTTAACTTCGTGACCACCATCATACAAATATATATTAAACGAATCTAAATATATATCATTTAAATCAACCTTCCAACAATCATTTTCTATAAGATAACACGTTGTAAAACTATTATTTGATGTATATTTCTTTAAAGCATTTTTAAATATATCTGAATTACCATTAAACTGACACCAATTATCTATAAATAACCCGTCGCAATTATTTTTATACATAGCACTTATACTTGAACTACCATTCCAACAACCAATTTCTAAATATCTTACTCTATCAAACCCACTATATGAACAAATATTATTATAAAAATGCCTTGTACATGTACCACTATACCCATTATAATTTAATATTTCATTTCCTTCTTCTGTATTTATATCAATTTTTGATATTCCTTTACGTGCATTTATTATACTATCATACACATGTTCTATCATCTCCATTATTTCTTCTTCAAATACCAAATCATATAAATTAGGATATTTCATCATCTTTTCATATGTTGGTAAAGTTAAATATGTATACTCTTCTTGAAACATATGTTATACTTTAATTGTATATTATTTACAATATTATAACGTAATTCTTATTTAAAGTTTACATTATTATATATTTTATATGAAGTTTAATTTTTATATTATTCATCTGACTACTATTTTATCTACATATGCTAAATTTATTGATCAAAATGGAAATTTAATTATTAATTATGAAAATATACTTGATTTAGCTAGTATGGCTAATAACGTTTATTTCAATCCACAAAATTCAAAATGGTTAAATACAACTTTACAAGAAGTACAAGATATAAGTTTGAATAACGAATCTCTTAAAGTATATCTATTTAGAAATTCACAACTTAAAATAAATGTCATTTCCATTAAAGGTACTAGTTTATATTGGGGATTAGATACTTGTTCCATAAATGACAAAGATGACAAAGATGATAACATTTACATAGATTCAACTTATTATAATGATAAATACAATGATAATCTATATTTTTCATGTTGTTATTACAAACAAAGCAATCTTTTTGAAAAATGTGATCAGTGTCAGGATGAATATAATACATGTTGTTTACAATGTTATGATAATACTAAAAATTTAGAATTAAATTATATAAATATAGGCTCTGAAATTGTAACAAATCTTCAAAAAATAATTGATTTTAATGAAGAAGTATTATTCACAGGCCATTCATTAGGAGGTACAGTAGCTAGTTTATTAGCTGTAAAATATAATAAAATAGGAGTAGGATTCCAATCTCCAGGGGATAAACATTACGCTAATATGATAAATATAGATTATACAAATAGTCGTATTTATCATTTTGGTCACAATGCAGATCCTATTTTTATGGGCGATTGTGGAAGCACTTGTAATTTATTAGGTTATAATATTTATACAAAATGTCATTTAGGAAAATCTTGTATTTATGATGCTAAAGATAAATTAAAAATAGGAGAATCTTTATGGAATCACAGAATCCATTTTGTTATAAACACTATTATATCTCAATGGCAAAATGATATGCCAGAATGCTTAACATCAAACGACTGTAATGATTGTGATAATTGGAAATATCAATAATAAAAAAATGAATTTATCTAAACAATAATAAAAATATTATAATTTGATTTAAAAATAATTAAATTTGTAAAAAATGTTTAAAAAAATCGCCCTTTTGTGTCTTGCTACTAATTACGTTATTGGACAAAATATGATTATTTTTCCAAAGGTATTGGATTTGAGTAACTTGAATGCAGCTGAATCTTATTTTACTATCAAGTTAGATTCGCCACCTGATTATGATGTTACTGTTAAATATACATCTAAATCCGTGACCTTTTCTCAATGTCAATCTACTACATTTTCAATTGATAATTGGCAAGTTGCACAAAAAGTTTATGTAGACAGACAATCTGCATTTTCTTCTTTGTCAGTTGATACTTTGTTGTCAGAAATTTTGTTGGAAATGTTTAATAAAGATTCAAATATTTTGATGAAAAATGATACTATTCAGTTGAAAAATATTCAACCTAGTAAAGGTGCATCTTGTTATTCAACTGGAGATCCACATTTTGTTACATTTAATGGCCAAGCGTATGATTATCAATCTTATCATACTGTCTGGTTAGTACAATCTCCATTTTTGTCTGTTCAATGTTTGCAAATGCCTTGTAATAATTTTGTAACTTGTAATATTGCTTGTACCGTTCAAGTCTCTGATGGAAGTAATTTTGCTTATTTTATTGCTTCTGCTAATGGTACAACTGGAAGATTGTCAGTCTCAAATATTAGAGATGATAACAATCTATTGAATAGTTATTTACATCATCAAACTATTTCTGATAAAAATTGGAAATTCTTGTTTAGAGATGGATCCCAAGTATCAGTTACAGGAAATAATTGGCCTACAGCAGAATACGGATATCTTAATGTCTTTATCTTTGTTCCAAGTAGATATAAATATCTTACTTCTGGATTATGTGGTATTTGGGATGATAATCCTAATAGATTATTGCTACCCAATGGTACTTTTATTGAATATAAATCAAAAAGCGCAAGTGTTCAAAATACTACATTGTTTTCTAATGCATGGACTATTCAAAATTCAAGTGTTGCTTATAATCAAATTTACAATATTATTAATGGTTCTTATGCAAATCCTATAGACTTTTCTACAATGTACAGATTTCAACCTTATACTCTTGAAACAATTCAAAAATTGTGTGGTAGCGCCCTTCAAACTATTATTAAAGAATGGAATTCTAAATCTTTTAGTCAATGTATGAAACCACTTAGTATTATGCCCACTTTAGTACGCCCACCAACTGGACTTAAAAACCCAGTTTCGTTTGTTATTAACTGGAATGCTATTCAACGTTATACACTATGGGGAAGATTTACTCCTAGAATTACTGATCCCGATAGATATTATCCAGGTTATAAATTTAGAGGGGCATTCGTCAAAAGAGAACTTGATACTAACACTACTCAAACTATTGATAATACTAATACTACTCAAATTATTGACAATGTTGACAACACACAAACTGAGGTAGATGATCATAATATATATTCAGAAGAAGAATTGCAAAATATGGAAAATAAATGTACATTAGCCTTGAATGCAGAAAATTGTAAAAAAATTGTTTCTGAAGATCATAAAAAACACGTCCAAAATTGCGTAGGTGATCTTAAAATTGTATGGAAACAAAAGGATGAAAATGTTATTGCAGTAACTGTAAACAATCATAAATTAGCTTTTCTTGAACATTGTCAACACGCATCTGATATTTTATTATCCACCATTCCTATGAAATTAGCCGAACAAATCGATCAAATTCTTGTCCAAGCACAAGTTGTCAATAATAACACACTTCTAAGAAGAAGTACAGATGACACATTATTTTTAATCCAGAATATCGTCGGTAAAGATTCACCTATTGTCAATGTTATTCAAGCACAACTTAACAATGGTATGGGCATTTTTGAAGATAAACATCACTGTCTTAACAATGGTATTAAAAACCCATCTGGTGGATGCGAATGCAAACCCAAATATTATGGTATTCACTGCGAATACAAATACGATGACAATTCAACAACTTCAACTGAAACTTTAACAACCCCAACTGAAACTCCAACTGAAACTTCAACACCAACAACTGAAACTTCAACAACATTTACGGTTTTGAATGTGCCTACTAACCAAGAAGATAATTCATTTAATAACACATCTAATGCATATAAAGTAGATTACAAAAAATCTTTGAACGCACTTTTAATGTTTTTCTTATTCATTCAATTCTTGTAATAAAAAACTAAAAAATTATCTTATTTACAATTGTATAATATAATATTATATTATGCAATTATCATTTTTTCTTAAATTAAAAAAGAGATTTACAAAATCAAAAAAACAAAAAAATATCGCTAAAGATAATATCGCTAAAAATAATATCTTTATATTAGCAAATAGAGAAGAATTTATATACGATGATCACATCTCATTATATTCATTTAACGATTGTATAGACTTTACAAAAATGACAAGCTCACATAATTTTAATGATATTGATCATATTTTATCTTGTTACACAAACTAAAAATTGATTTTTTTCTTAATGTATGAATAAAATGTGTATTATAATGACAAAAATCAGAAACTATCCAGCTATGAATAAAGAAATTTTTATTTTAAAAACAAGATTAGAAGAATTGAAAGAATATTATGTACATCATCCAAGTCAATATGTTTTATATGAAATTTTGAATACTAAAAAACATCTTGATAATTTAACTAAACATACTCAAGTTTTACGAAGAACATTAATAAAAACTTTTTTTAAAAAATATCAATCTTTATAATACTTATATATATAATATAACATACTTAATAAAATAATAATAATAATCAGGCTTTTCTTAAAATAATCCACCAAAAAATCCACTATTTTCATTTGATGTTTCTGAATACGGAGGTGGAGAGACCGATGTTGGAACCGATGTTGGCACTGATACATATGTTGGTGTAGAATAAGTAGAACTAGCATATTCCATATCAGTCTCTTCTCCTCCGCTACTAAATCCAAAACTTAAACTTATAACAATGAATAATAATGCACAAGAACATAAAATTATAAAGCCTCCTACACCTAATTTTTTTGTAAGACTTTTTCTTTCTTCTTCTTCTTTACGTTTTCTTTCTTCTTCTTCTTTACGTTTTTTTTCTTCTTCTTCTTTACGTTTTGTTTCTTCTTGTTCTTTTACGACAGCATTATCATATCCCTGTCGTAAATTTGACATACAATCATTTGCTTGATTAATAGTAGAATCATTTACTTGAGATGCTATAATTTGTGTAATATTAGCACAACAAGAAATATTAATATTTGAATTATTTTGTTCTGGAGGAGATGGTCTTTGTGGTTCCGTTTCATTAAAATCACCTGGTTTATTTCCGTTTTTTTCACGTGCAATACGATCTGCATCATCGTCATTTCTTTGACATTCTTTATTACAACTTGCATTACCCCAATTATACCAAGAACTAACTTCTCGAAATCCACCAGGGCAACCTGGTACACTTCCACAAGCACCCGATCTACCTTCTTTATCACCTCTTCTTGCATTTCTTTCCTCATTGTATCGTCTATCCCAATCTTGTTGCTCTCTTCCTCGTTGATCTCTTCTATTTTTCCAATCGTCCCATTTTCTATTGTATTCTGAAATTAATGTATCATTATGATAATTCACCTTTTCTTGGTTTGATTTTGATATAGCAATCATTTGATTCACTCCATTTTCACATGCTTCTAATGAACGTTTTGCTTCAGCTGACATTATATACTTATTATAATACTAATATAAATTTTATTTATAAAAAAAAATATATATTACTATTATATATTAAAATGAAGTTAACTAATACACATATATTAATTATAATTGCAGTAATATTTGCATATTTCTTTTTATTCAAAAAAGATAAATTTGAAAATGCATCACCTGAAATAAATAATCAAATTGATCAAATTTATAATTATATAATGAATAATGATCCAAAATATACGGATTATCTTGACTTTTTAATAGAAATAGGTAATACTAATTTAGATCTTATTAATGCTGAAGTATTTGCATTGTTTAAAGCATCTAAAAAAAGAAATACATTTACAAAAGAACTGATCTTAGAAGAAATGAATTTAGCTTCTTAACTAAAAAAATTATTTTATTTTTCTATATTATAAACATTATAATATGGATTACTTAGTTTTGTTTATAGTACTAGCTTTGATTTATTTTATTGCATTCCAACCTAAAGAAAAATTTGTTGATGAATTATTAGATAATGTTAGAAGATCTCAAGATTATGCAACTGATATGTTTAGAAAAACATTTAAATTTTAAATGATACCTCTTGAATACATTGCTCTTATAATTATATTATCATTATTATTTTGATCTTTTATGAAAACTAGATTTGGGCATTTTTCTATTAATTCTTTAGATGATGCATCTTGAATATCAACGATTTTATTTTCAAATTTAACAAAATCTTCACCAGTTATTTCATAAAATTTTTCTGATGTTACTATATCTTTTATTGCCCACAAATATCCAGCTGCGTAATTTGCATGTAACATTTTAATAATTGTTGCATCATCTTGTACACTTGCAGCAGCCCAACGTGCACATTGACGATATAAAATTTTAATTGCATCTTCGTATAAACATATATATCTCTTTTTTAACATGTACATCAAATATATTATAAATAATATAAACGCAAAAGTAACAATGTTTACAATGTTCATATGATTTATTTATAATATATATATTAAAATTAAAAAAATCCTAAATAATGTTGGATATTATTGCAATCGTTCTTTTAGAAATTCTCTCAATTCATTATTTTTAGTTAACAACGCATTTATTTCTTCATTTAAAATTTCATTTTCTCTTTGTAAAATTTTTATCATATGATTATTTATAGAATTGTTATTTTCTTTTAGTTTATCATATATACCATCAGTTTCTTCAATTACTTTATCAATAACTGCTTTATCATTTTGTAAACTATTTTTATGCAAATTGAAATTTGAATGTTGTCGTAGTAAATTAACGTTATAAATTCTAGACATAGGCATAAGAGGAAATTTATTAATAGAATATATTCGAATCATAATTGAAATTTATTTTTAATATAAATTAATTTCAATTTTAAATTAACTTGAACATAACATGCAAGCTTCAGGATTTTCCAAACTACATGCTAATACGGCTTCTTCTTCTTGTTTTGTCAATGCTTCACCTTTTTCTTGTTTTTCTCTAATTTGTTTTTCAATATTAACATCTACACTAAATTTACCACTGCTTTGTCCTCTAGATCTTAAATAATACATACCAGTTTTTAGATGTTGTTTCCAAGCATAGAAATGCATACTAGTTAATTTTTTATAATTAGGATTAGCCATAAACAAGTTCATACTTTGCATTTGATCTACAAAAACACCTCTATCTCGAGATTGTTCAATAACACTTTTCATACTTAATTCCCAGACAGTTTTATAAATAGCTTTGATTTCATCTGGAATTTCTGGGATTTGTTGTATACTACCATCTAAAGTAATAATTCTATCCTTCATTTCCTTTGACCATAATCCTAATTTTTCAAGATCACTAACAAGATATTTATTAATAACAATATATTCACCAGAAAGAACACGTCTTTTAAAGATACAAGAATCAATAGGTTCAAAACATTCTGAATTATTCATAATTTGAGCTGTACTTGCAGTAGGCATAAGAGCTATTAACATACTATTTCGTGCACCATATTGTTTTAAATCACGTTTTAATGCATCCCAATCCCATCTACCAGATAAATATTCATCTAAATTGATATTATCAAATTCTTTACACAAATCAAATTGTAATTTTCCTTGACTAAACGGACTACCTTCATAAGTTGAATACGATCCATCTCGTTTTGCTTCTTCAATTGTACCTTGTAGACATCCGTAATACAATGTTTCAAAAATTTCTTTATTTAATTTCTTTGCACCTTCAGATTCAAAAGGTAATTTCATCTTAATATAAACATCAGAAAGACCCTGAATGCCTATTCCTATAGGTCTATGTGCCATATTACTTTTATGAGTTTCTGGTACAGGATAATGATTATGATCAATTACTTTATTCATAGGACCTACAATGTATTTTGCAATTTCTCTTAATTTTTCAAAATTAAAATAGGGTTTATCATCATTATCACATTCAACAAATTTAGGAAGAGCTACCGATGCAAGGTTACAAACTCCATATTGTTTATCGTCAGAATATAAACTTATTTCACAACAAAGATTACTGGATTTTATGGTACCAAGATTCTTTTGATTACATTTTTTATTAACATTATCTTTATATGCAATATAAGGAACGCCAGTTTCAATTTGTGAATCCATAATTTTTGTCCATATATCTTGTGCTTTTACAATTCTTTTATATCTTTTTTCTTCAACATATTTCCAATATAATTTTTCAAAATCATCACCATAAACTTCAGTCAATCCTGGGCATTCATCAGGACACATTAAATACCAATCACCATCGTTTTCTATTTGTTTCATAAATAAATCAGGAGTCCACATTGCGTAAAATAAATCTCTTGCACGTAAATTTTCATGACCTTGGTTTTTCCGCAATTCTAAAAATTCCATAATATCTGCGTGCCAAGGTTCAATATACATTGCAAAAGATCCTTTCCTTTTACCAGAATTATGAACAAGACCACTTTCTGTTAAATAATTATGATTATCAATCATATTAAAATCGTATACTTTTCCTTCATAAAACTCTTTTTCAATTTTATTAATACGAGACCATAAAATATTATTCCAAGTAAAATAATTAAGAATACAATTATTACTTTTAAAGTTATGAAATATATCTAAATCTTTTAAAATTTGAAGTCTAGGAATTTTCATATTATAATATCTTTCACCCTTTTCTCCAATTATAACCATAACTGATACTAATACACCCAATCTCAAAAACATATATTTCATATTTTGTACTAATTCTTTTGATGTATGTACAAACATAATAAAATTAGATTCTATAGATGTTTTTGATTGATTTGATTGATTTGATTCCAAAATCCCCTTTAATACATTACTAATTTTATGTTTTGGAAGATGCAAGATATCTTTTAGTTTATCTTTATCATTTATAAAATATTCATTTCCATACGATCTACACAATTCAGGAGTCCATTCTTGTATATCTTTTTCATAAGTAGGTATTGGATAACCCATAATATGATTAATATTTAATTTATTAGCTTCTATATAAAATGGCTTTGTTATACCTTTTTCTAATTGTGATATTAATTGTTTATGTTCGTGACTACTATTATCTTCAATAACATATATATCATGAACACCTGTACATTTTAATGGATCTATTGAACCTGTATTATATATTTTAAAAACTTCTTCTTTTTTATTATTAATAATAATTTGGTTAACCTTTTTAAATGTTCCATCATGTGTAATAAGATAATCATTTGTTGAAACTTCACTCATAGTTTTAATTCCATCCTTTGAAAAAACATTAATGTCTGGTAAAATGCATTGGTTGACATATAATCCAATTTCATTATAAACTTTTAACATTGGTATAATACCATCAGATACACCATTAGTTCCACGAATAAGACTTCCTTTTGCACGAATATTTGAAATATGAGTTCCTATACCACCTCCTAATTTAGAAATTTTAGCGCAATCTGTCATAGTTTTGAAAATTCCCTCGATAGAATCGTCTGTACCTATAAGAAAACAACTACTAAGAGATGCTAAACGTCCACCTGCATTAAAAATGGTAGGGCTTGCATGTGTATAATAATGTTGTGAAATGAGATTATATGTAGAAAGTGCGGATTCAATATCATCCTTATGAATTCCCAAAGCAACTCTCATATACATATGTTGAGGACGTTCTACGACAACCATTTTATTTTGTTCTTTATTAAAAATTTTCATAAGATAACTTCGTTCTAATGTTTTAAATCCAAAATAATCAAAAAGATAATCACGATTATAATCAATCGCAAAATTTAACGTATTTTTATGTTTTCTAATAATTTCAATAATATCATCTGCAATAATAGGCATAGAATTACCATTTTTATCAAAGTTATTGTATAAATTTTCCATAACTTCACTAAAACATTCATTTGTACTTTTATGAAGATTACTAATTACAATTCTCGAGGCTAATTTTTGATATTCTAAATTTTCAATCATACTAACAGCAATACGAGCAGCTTCTTCATCTAATTCACAAGAGGTTACACCGTCATAGATACTTGAAACAACACGTTGTGCTATAATATCAGGGTCTATAGATGATAATATTCCTAAATTTTTATCATTGCAAAGTTTTCTTAAACGGTAAATAATCTTATCAAATGACAATTGTTCTAAACGGTTATCTCTTTTTTTAATTTTCATATCTATTCACTTTGTTTACTAAGTATATAAAAAGATTTTTTTTTTTGAGTTTTATCTAATAATCTATTATTAAATATATTCTTATCGTGGTTTATTTTTCAATTTTATAATATTAAAAAATAAAATCCTGACCATTTTAAATTTTAAAAATGTATTTAAAAGTACATATTTAATAATTAATCAAGTATAAGATCATGAATGAAGAAAAATATGATCATGTAGATAAAATTTTTAATAAAGATAATTTGGAGTATGATATAGAAGATGATATAGATATAGAATACGAAGATAATTCATCAAAACATAAAAATAGCAAGAAATCTAAAATCTTTAAGAAATCAAATTTATTATTTTTAAACAATGGATGGAATGAAAACAATGAAAAAATTATTATATCGATAGGTGAAAATGCTGCTTCTTATAAATGGATGCATGAAAGGAATGCGTTATTAGATAGAAGAGGAAATGATTTTATAAGTATTTGTTTAATCTTATTAAGTACTATTTTATCAGCGGATACTATTTTAAGTTATTCTCAAGGAGAAACCAATGAAATAATAACAATTATTATAAAAGTTTTTATTTACATTATTAATATTTTATCTGTTTTACAACAATTTTTAAAATTGCAAGAAAGTAGTAATTTACACATGGAATATGCAAACTCATTTATACGTTTATATCATGATATTCAACAACAAATGTCTACATATAGAAGTCATAGATTAAATGCATCAAAATATGTATCAGATTGTATTAAAAAATTTGATTTATTAGTAATAAAAGGTCCTAGAATTAATTACTTTATTGTAAAACATTTAAAAAGAAAATTTGATAAAAGCGATATTTCTTTACCTGATATAGTAGATAATATTCAAAAAATAGAAATTATATCAGAGCCACTAGAAGTAAAGGAGAAATCAATTAAGGGTAAAACAATACAAAATTATGTTATTGAAAAAAAGAAAAATAATGACAATTGTAATTTAAGAACAATGAATAATATATTTAAAATAGAAGGAGATATTTCAGATAATGATACAACTGATTTGAATCCATCTGAAATAAGACAATTGAAAAAAAATTTTTTGAAAGCAAAATCAGAATATGAATATAAACGCTTTTTACAGCATTCATTGGATATAGACTAATTATTATCTATTTAAATTCATATCTTCTATCATTTTTAATCCCAATCTTAAATTAATACCCATAGTACCATCTTTACAAACGGGTTTCCATAACCAATTATGCATACCACGTTGAATAATTTTTGCTGCATTGTGTTTATGTAATAATGTATTTTCTTTATATTTTTTCCATTGTCTTTGTATAACAATAGCTGATAAATGTTTAATAACAATATGTTTTTGACTATGTGAACAATTTCGAAGAAATGCATCTTTATAAAATATAAAATTAGGTTTATTTTGTAAAAAATCCCAATAAAGCATAATCATACAAGATGATGTGTCACATAAAAAATCTCTTGGAAGAGTAGATATTTCATGAAAATCACAATAATGTCCAATAAAATTTTGACAAGATATGGGATAATAACTTGTTATATTTCTATTATAATTATTATTCATTGTATTAATTTTTAATATATCTTAATTTTTAAATATACATTTTTAATTATTTAATAAAAATGTAAAAATGTGTATTTTTTTATTATTCTAATTTATTTTTAGATTCACTTTCTGATCTACAATTTCCATTCCATACGATATTTTCTGGTACTGTACTAAGATATTGATTTTGTTTTTTACCAAAACGTTTCATTCTTTTTGCAATAGAACTATATAATTCTTTTTTGAAATCTTTAATCACGTCTACTACCAAAGCAGTAAATTCAGTATGAGTCCATTGATGTTTTTTCTTAATAGTATTTTGAATTTTTTGGAATACTTGATAAAAAGTATCTTTATCTAGTTGTTTTAAAACTCTGTTATTGATTTCTTCATTAAGATTTGCCCACATATCTGATCCAAATTGAACTGAATGTAAAGCTTCGTGATGAGTTTCATTATATTCTAAAACTTTAATTTTTTGTATAATATCGGTTGATTTTTCTGAACTATTATAAACATATCCTTTGTTTACTTTTTTATAATTTTTACATAATTCAAAATTAAATCCATTAATATTTTTGACCGTATAAGAGATATTTTTAATATTTTTTTCAATTGGACATATTTTTAAACTTTCAATTTGTTGATTTAAATATTCTAATACCCAAGTTGATACGGGTGTAGAATCAGTACCATATAAAATGTTAAGTACTTCATCTTTGGTATGTGAGACATCGCACGTTTTTATAATAATATACATTGGTAATATATATTATATGTAAAGAAAAAAATAAATATTAAATAGCGTTTCATATTATCAAGTTTTTTAATTACAACTAGTATTAAAATGAAAACTGCATTAGTTTATGTACATATAGGAAATGACATTCCAAATTATTTGTATGATAATATTTACCAAACATTATTAATAAACAATTATGGAACTACTTTATATATATGTTTAAATGACAATTTGGTAAATGAATTTAATCTAACATTAGATAAATTTAATTTAAATGTTTACACAAAAAATATATTTTATTATAAAAATGTTATTCAGGTTATTCCATTATCTTTATTAGAAAATTTTTTAAAAGACAATGAACATTTTACTAGATATAAAAATAAAATATCAAATGATTATTCTGACAAGGGTCAATTTAGGGGTGGATTTTGGATATCTACTACATCTAGATTTTTTTATATTTTTGCTTTAATGAAAATATTTCAGATTAAAAATGTATTTCATATTGAGAATGATGTGATGTTATACGAAGATATTAATACTTTATATAATTTTTTATTAAATTATTTTAAAAGCGAGGATATTGATAAAGTTTGTATGGTTCAGGATGCGCCTGGAAGAGTTATTCCATCAATTATGTTTTTTGGAAATGATAAGATTTTAGAAAGATTGAATATTTTTATATCAGATATATTTGAAAAATCACCTTATTTTATGAATGATATGGATATTTTAGGAAGATATATGGATAAATACGAGTTGCCTGTTGAGCCTAACGAACATTTAATGGTATTTGATGGAGCTGCGATAGGGCAATATTTAGGGGGTGTTGATCCGAAAAATATATCAAATGAAAAAAATATGTTAATTGAATATATGAATCCGACGCGTGGATTTGTAAACGAAACTGCTTTATTAAAACCAAATGTATTACAGTTTAGGAAAACAAATGTATGTATGGATCATTTAGATATTTCAACGAATATGTATTTAGTATCAAATGATAATAAAAAGTATAATACGATTGCGAATTTACATATTCATTCAAAACAATTATATCAATTTTCGAGTGTATTAGATATAGGTATTGAAGATATTATTAGTGGAGATCGTGTGTTATCATTATGTGATTTTGTATTTGCAACGAGGGATATTTTAGCTTTTCATAAAAACATTGAAAAGTATGCAAGGGATGTTATTATAATTAATGATTTCAATAATATCAATGTAGAGTCATTAAACAACTATTTTATGGAACATTGTACAAAAAACAATACGGATACTATTAAAATTTTTGTATATACGCATATTTTAAGTTATTTGATAGAAACTTTAACAGAAAAAATAAATAAAAATATTAAAATTGTGTTATATACGCATAATTCGGATCATCATTTTAACAATGAATATAAAAATTTAGTTGAATGTGATAATATTGTACATATTTATGCACAAAATATTGATTATGGCAGTTATAATTCAAAAATAACATTATTACCTATAGGACTTGCAAATGCTATGTGGCCACATGGGGATATGATAGCGTTATATACTGTTATGAAAGATACATACAGGAATATAAAGGAAAGGGATATTTATGTTAATATTAATCCAAACACGTATATGTATAGGGGAGAAATTTTGAATAAAATAAAGGAGACTAAATGTTATGATTTATCATCTGGGAAACCTTATATTGAATATTTAAGAGAATTATCTGAACATCGTTTTTGTTTATGTATAAGGGGTAATGGGCTTGATACGCATCGTTTTTGGGAATCTTTATATTTGGGTGTTATTCCTGTTATAATAAATAACAATACTACATCTTGTGATAATTTTGTAAGGTATTTAAGGGATTTAGATATTCCATTTGTAGAAATTAAGAATGATAATTTGGATATTCTGGGATTAAAATATAATAAAAATTATTTTAGTGAAAATTTATATAAAAACATGATAAAAAAAAGTGGAGGAATATATAATTTAAAAGGTTTAAAAATGGCAGGTTATACGTATATATTTTGATCGTTAAAATGTAAGAAAAAAAATATATATAAACCTTAAGTGGTAGATTTATATACAATCTATGGAGTCTGGATTCGGTCAAAATCTTGAAGGGTTTCTTATAAAGGGAAACTTATCTCTAGCTCCAGCGGAAATTCCTATATTACAAGGCGATGGTTCATTAGAGGGATCTGGGACTTTATATTTTGATGTAATAAAGGAATATAATAATAATTATGGTGTAACATTACAAGATGTTACTTTTCAGAATGAGCGTATATATATTCCATACACTGCTCCGAGTATAAATTTGACATCGGCAAGTATTGTATTAGAAGGTGGTATTTCAATAAATCATACACAAAATTCAACAAGTGTAACATCTGGTGGGGGGTTAACAGTTGTAGGAGGGGCTTCTATAGGGAAAAAGTTAAATGTAGGTGGAGTATTAGATGTGAATGGGAATCATATAGCAAATGTAGCTTGGCCAAATTTAGGAACAGATGGTGTAAATAAGGATTATGTGGATTCAGTAGCAGATAAGGTTTCTGGAAATTTTACAATAGGTCAGGTGATTATAGCGGATTCTAATGGCGATGCTATAAGAGGATATGATTTTTTTACATTAAGCGAAGCACAATTAACATTAGATAAACCGTTTGTTATTACGAATTCTACGGATGCTCTTAATGTATCATCAGGATCTTTAGTTGTAATAGGTGGGGCAAGTTTTGGTAAGGATGTGAATATAGGGGGAGTTTTAGATTTAGATGGTAATGTTATAGAAAATGTAGGGTATCCAGTAAATGGGACAGATGTAGCGACAAAGCAATATGTTGATGATCAAGGTGTTAATGGAAATTTTACAAGGGGGCAAATATTAGTAGCTGATACGGGTGGGAATGCTATAAGAGGGTATGATAGTTTTACATTTTCTGTAAATGGAACATCAAGTTCAGTAGATATAAGTGGAAATACAAGTTTAATTATATATAATACATCAGATGCGTATGGATTATCATCGGGATCATTGATTTCATATGGTGGTGCAAGTTTTAATAAATCTGTGTATATTGGTGGTCAGTTAGATGTAAATTTAAATAGAATTACAAGTGTTGATACTCCGATAGATGCATTAGATGCAGTTAACAAGGCGTATGTAGATGCATTAGTGAGTAGTGGTATAGGGGGTGGTGGGGATGGTTGTTGTGATTTGACGGCTACATCTGGTAATACATTGTTAGAAAAGACGTATATATTAAATAATAATATTACTATACCAGAAGATATTACGACATTTACATTTACGACTGATACAAAGGCATTTGTATCTTATGTCTATGTTGAATTTAATGATGTATCTGATAGAGCATGTGCTTTATATACTATAAGGGGGATGAATAATGAGGGAGAGTGGGTGATAACTAATACATATATAGGTGAAAAAACAAATGTAGATTTTTATATTAGATATGATGGAAGTCAGGCAATAATACAGTATACGAATTTGAATACAGTAGGAATTACTACAATAAAATTTAGAACTCCGACAAATGTAACGAATGGGGTATCATCTGGTCAGTCAAATATATTATTATCAAATAATATATTAACATATACTGATGTTCCTGGTTTAACTTTTGTAAATTCGCAGGTTGATTCAGCTCAAGTTATTATAAGTGTATCAAATAGTTTAGATAATACGCATAGTGTTTATTTTTTGAATTGCGTGTTAAAAAACAATGTTTGGACGATGAATTCTTATTATATTGGGAGTGACACGAATGTATATTTCAAAATAATTACACAAAGTTCTATAGGTTATATACAATACATTAATGAAAATGTAACGGGGACATATGTAGCGAGAATTCAAAAGGTAAGAATATTAAAGACGCAAGATAGTTTATTATTATTAGCAAATACAAATGTGCCGACGAATATTAATACAGTTGATTTTAACTTTGCAAATACAAAAAAATCATTTTTTATGACTGTATATGTAGAAGTACCTGGTGAAAATAAATATGCATTATATGAATTAGAGGGATATGTATGTGATGATATATGGAAAATAAATTCTCGTTTTGTGGGTGATCGTACTGGTATTATTTTTTATATAGCGACATCTGGTGATATTGGTTATATAGGGTATACTAATTCGAATGGAGTAGATGCAAATATAAAATTTTTTAGTGATGTTCCAATATCATTTACTCCTATTCCGGTTGGAAGAGGTGGTACTGGTAATACTTCATTATTACCATATGCTGTATTAAGAGGTAATGGTACTGAACCTATAGTTGCGACTGAAGATTTTATATATAAAGATTATCAATTAATATTGGGAAATTTATCGTCTATTATTTTGAATAATACACAACCTGCATTAAATTTAACATCAGGTACATTTGTAACATATGGTGGAATATCTATAGGTAAAAATTTAATAGTAGGTGATACATTAGTTGTAAAAGGTGTTGATGTAACACCGAGTATTGGAGATATATCAGCAGAAAGAACATTTTATGCAAACAATAATCAGATAATACCGGTTGATATTATTGGATTTGATTTTTCAAATGTAAATATAAAATCATTTAGTGGTGTAATATGTGTAACAATAACAACATTAACGGATGAGTACGATGCATTATTTGATTTAAAGGGATTAAAAAAGAAAAACGAGTGGTTATTTATAGCGTCTTGTTATATAGGTGATAATATAGGTATAAAATTCAGTATGACGAGTGTAGGTCAAGTGCAATATACTAGTATAAATATATCAGAATGGATATCGACAGTGATGAAATTTAGAGCAATGACAACAAGTGTTTAATAGTAAATTTAATAAATATAAATTAATTAAATTTATTTAAGTGTAATGTTCAAGATTATAAATAATTTTATTAATGTATATTAGTGTATGTCAGATTATTATAGCATATTAGGTGTATCTAAGGATGCATCTGAAGGTGATATAAAAAAAAAATATAGACAATTAGCGAGAGAAAATCATCCTGATAAAGGGGGTGATAAGGAAAAGTTTCAAAAAATCCAAGAAGCATATGAAACTTTATCTGATTCGCAAAAAAAAAAGGCATATGATAGTGGTGGTTCGCAACCGCAAGTTCATATTAACGGGGGATTTCCTTTTGAATTTAATTTTAATTCTTTTTTTCATCCTCAAGCAAAGCCACAACAACGAGTACAAAAAAAGAATGATCATATATATACATGTAAGATAACATTAAAGGATGTTTATTTTGGTATAGTAAAAAAAATAAAAGTACAAAGAAATCGTGTATGTGCAATATGTAAATCTAATTGTTCTCAATGTAATGGGATGGGTCAAATAACACAACATATGCAAATGGGTCCTTTTACACAAATTATCAATCAAACTTGTCAAAATTGTTCTGGTAGTGGTATAGTACATAAATCAAATTGCAATGAATGTAATTCTAAAGGAAGTATACCTGAAGAACAAATTTTTGAAGTGAATATTGAACGTGGTGTTGATACAGGTAAACAATATAAATTTGAAGGATGGGGTGAACAGGCTATAAAAGAGAAGGAAGTATCTGGGAATTTACTTGTTAATATTGTTGTAGAAGAAGATGTACATTTCAAACGACAAGGTTTAAATTTATTATATAAAACAAATATAGATTTAAGAGATTGTATTATTGGAAAAATGATAACAATACCACATTTTGATGGTCCGTTAACTATAACAACCAAAGGATTCGGTATTATTAATCCAAATAAAGAGTATATATTATTTGATAGAGGGTTAGTAGATCACAAAGATAAAAGGGGTAATTTACATATTATATTTACAATAAATTATCCTGAAAATATACAATTTAGTGATAGTGATATACAATTATTGACTGATACATTTAATAAAGTTAAATTATAGCTTTTTTGCTAAAAAAGTAATAAATATCATCTTTATCATCAGTGTCGGTTTCGTCTTTTTTAATATTAAATAATTCATTAAATTGATTATTTAATTCTTTTTTTCTAAAATCTATCCAATCGTATTCTTGACTTGATTTAGGATATTTATCAACAAATTGTTCCCAACTTGAATCTATATGTAAACTTGTAATGGTTTTAATATCTTGTTTAAAAAGTTTATATACGAGTAATGTGATATATTTTTGAAAAATTTGATCACTTGCTTTATGGATAATATTAATAGCTTGGGGTTCATATTTAATACCAGTTACTTTTTTAAATACTTTTTCAAATTGTTTTGAAGATACAAGAGTGCATTGTTTGATTTTTTTATAATAATTCATTTTTGCCATTTTAAATCTATTGGATGTACTATATTGAGATGATTTTTGAGTAAATTTTTTACAAGCTTTAGAAGGAGATTTTAGTTGTTTTCTAGATTGTAACATTGTTTCTTTAATTTTTTTAAGAGTATCAAATACATTATTAGAATTTATATAATTTTCATGTTGACTTAATACAGTTATATTAAGAACAATTTCTTTATAAATATTATTAAGAGTCAAGATACTATTTTTAGTAATAGATGTTATACCAGTTGAATATACAAGATTACGTATAGTTGATGCTGAAAGGAAATTCATTTACTTATTAATTATATAGAAATTAAAATTTTTTTATTTTTTAATATATATAATTTGGACTAAAAATTGCTATATATTCTTTTTCATTCTCATCGAGATCATCAATAAGACGTTTTTTATATTTATATTTTATATTATCTTCATTTGATGTAAAATTTATTATAATATCGTGTACAAGTCTTGATAATATGTTTTTTATATTTAGGATTCATTACTTATATATATTTAATATATATATAATTAAAATTTAAAAATAGATAAGATTTTTTATTATTTAAACACTTGTAGTAAGAGCTCTGAATTTCATTGTAGTTGAAGTCCAGTTAGCAATATTATTACTAGTATACAATACTTGTCCAGTTGGATTAATTGTAAATACAACGGTCGTATTATCTCCAATATAAGAAGCATTTAAGATCCAGTTATTATTAACTTGAACACCTTTCAAGTCATATTGAGCATTAAGATTACCACCAGTAGAACGGACTACAGTTGCAGAAACTTGAGCATTAAATGATCTTACAACTTCATTATTGAAAGCTAAAGAAGTAACAGCAGTACCAGCAGTAACATTATTAGCACCAGAGAATGATAATTCTTTGAAGATATCACCTGAACTAGGAGTCATATTAACATTATTTACAAACAATGAACTAGCAGTAGCATTAGTTAAAAGTGCATTAGTAGAAGTGAATGATACGTTAGTAATATTAGCAGAACTAATAAGAGTACCAGCACGTAACGTTCCAGTTGTAATATCAGTTGAGAATAAACTTGTGGATGTAGCATTTGTAATCAAGGCATTAGTAGAAGTGAATGAAACATTGGTAATGTTAGCAGCACTAATAAGAGTACCAGCACGTAACGTTCCAGTGGTGATATCAGTTGAGAATAAACTAGTAGAAGTAGCATTAGTTATCAAAGCATTAGTAGATGTAAATGAAAC
>Ga0114980_10000294_pt1 | contig 35370 bp, 36 predicted proteins | sample S_140806_EF_Meta_FD_87018 | JGI IMG/M metagenome (GOLD analysis project Ga0114980, IMG submission 87018) | Freshwater microbial communities from Lake Simoncouche, Canada to study carbon cycling - S_140806_EF_MetaG | ecosystem: Environmental > Aquatic > Freshwater > Lake | place: Lake...
GTCTGATGCGTCAGCCCGTCATGGTCGATCTGCGAAACGTCTATCGCCCCGAGGAGATGCGGGCCCGTGGCTTCCGCTATGCCTCGATCGGCAGGGCCTGACGCGGCACCGCAGAGGTCAGCGCAGGACGTTCACTGGCGGCGGTGTGGGGCTGCGGCAGCAAGGCCCGCCCGGCAAAAATGACGACGATCGCGGTCAGTACCGCCGAGACGGCAGCGATGCCGGCCAACTTCGCCCCTTCGGCGAGTTCCCGATGTTCTCGAAGCAACCGATTCCCCCGCGACGTGTGCGGTTGGTATCCAGCACCGGACGCGCCGCGCTGCAAGTCACGGAACGGTGTCCGGTGACAAAAAAGGGCGGGGCCGCAACGCCCCGCCCTGATTTCCGGGCACCCGGGCACCCGGGCACCCGAAGCATCCCGGCCTTCAACCGGACAACAGACGCATTGCCCGGGTGTGCCGCCGTCTAGCCGCGGAACGGGCGGATCAGGATCTCGACCCGGCGATTCTGCGCCTTGCCTTCGGCGGTTGCATTGGAGGCGATCGGGGCACTTTCGCCGCGGCCGTCGACGTAGACGCGGTCGGCCAGGACGTTACGGCTGACCAGATACTGGGCCACCGACGAGGCGCGACGGCGCGACAGGTCGAGATTGTACTCGTCCGTACCGTCCGAATCCGCATGGCCGACGATGTCGACGATGGACTGATCATAGCGGTTCAGCACGCCGGCCACATCGTCCAGCGTCGTGTTGAAGCGCGGATTGATTGACGCCTGGTTGGAGGCGAACGTCACATCGGACGGCATACGCAGAACCAGATTGTCGCCCTGGCGCGCCACGCCGACACCTGATCCGGAGAGCTCGGCCTCCAGTTCGCGCTGTTGACGGTCCATATACTGGCCGACGGCCGCGCCGCCCAGGGCCCCGATGCCGGCACCGATCAGGGCGTTCTTGCGGCCTTCCTCCGAGTTCGAGGTGTTGGTCAGATAGCCAAGCAGGGCCCCGCCCAGGGCACCGGCGATCACGCCCGTGCCGGTGTTGTTGCGGCGCGGCGCAGAGCTGTAGGGATCCGTGGTGGTGCAGGCGACCCCGCCCAGAAGGATGGCGACGCTGGCACCGGTGAGGAGAAGCTTGCTGCGCATGATGGGGAATCCTGTCTGAAAAAGCGGTCTGGCGGCAAAACGCGGGCTTATGGTGAAGGTTCCGACCTGTACGGCACCTGAACGAACGGGGCGGATGTGATCCTAGCCCAGCTTTGCCAGATTCGCGCCTTAGGGCGTAAGGAACCGTTTGTTCCTGAACGAAGAGGCCTGAAGTGAGCACGACCCCGAGCCCGGAGACCGCAACCATGGCCCGCAAGGCGATTGAACCTGTGTCGATGTCTCTCCAAGATTCGGACTTCCAGGCGTTCGCCGACCGGTTGGGAGCCTCGTTCAAACGCTACGGGTTTGCGGTGATCGCCGATCACGGCCTCGACGAGACGGTGATCGACGCAGCCCTCGCCGATACCAAGGCCTTCTTCGCCCTGCCCGATAAAACCAAGCGTCAGTATCACCTGCCCGGCACGGGCGGCGCGCGCGGGTTGACGCCGTTCGGTGTCGAGGCGGCCAAGGGCGCGGCCACGGTCGACCTGAAGGAGTTCTGGCACGTCGGGCGCGAGCTGCCGGCGGGCCACGCCTATCGGAAATACATGCGCGACAATGTCTGGCCGACCGAGATCGAGGGCTTTCGACCGCACCTCTACGGCATGTTTGTCGCCATGGACGCCCTGGGCCGAAGGATCCTGCGGGCCATAGCCCGCTACCTCGAACTCGGCGACGACTTCTTCGAGGACAAGGTCGAGATGGGCAATTCGATCCTGAGGATGCTGCACTATCCGCCGGTACCCGCCGGCACCTCGGGTGTCCGGGCCGGGGCCCATGAGGACATCAATGTCATCACCCTGCTGCTCGGCGCCGAGGAGGCGGGGCTGCAGCTGAAGGACGCCGATGGTGAGTGGCTGGATATCGCTCCGCCGCCGGGTGCCCTGGTGGTCAATATCGGTGACATGCTGCAGCGGCTGACCAACCATGTGCTTCCGTCGACCAGCCACCGGGTGATCAATCCGACGCCGGAGCGGGCCAGCTTCGCCCGCTATTCGACGCCCTTCTTCCTGCATTTCAACCCGGACTTCGTCATCGAGACCCTGCCGGCCATGATCTCGGAAACGAATCCCGACCGCTATGCGGGCAAGGCGATCATGGCCGAGGATTTTCTGACCGAGCGGCTCAGGGAAATCCGGCTCATTTGAGGGCGCTATCACTCGCCGCGCGGCGGCCTGCTGTTTGAGCCCAGGGCCTACTTGGAAATCCGAAGCTGGGTGATGTCCCGCCCGATGGCGCTGAAGGCCTCCGACAGTTGGGCCCCGCTGCCGGCCCTGTAGTAGCTGCCGGAGTTCGTGGCGCAGTATTTCAGCAGATTTTCGGCACGGCTGCGGGCAGGGATCTGGAAGCCGACCGTATAGATCATGATGTCCTGCCCCTTCATGGCGTCGCACAGGGCCCGGCTCTGGGCGTAGGGCTCGCCGTTGTCGGGGTCGCAGTTGTTGCTCTGCACTCTGCTGGCATTATAGTTGCGCGCCGTCACCCCGTTGCAGTAGGGGGCGTTGAATTCGCCGTCGGTCATGATGATCACGGCCTTCAGGGTCTCGGAGGTATCATAGGCGGCTCCGGCCGACGAGGGCCACAGAGAGCCGAAATTCGGTGACACCATGTACCAGCCCCAGCCGATGCCGATCTGACCGGCGGTCGAGCCGTTGACCGTAAGGGCGTCGATGTTGGCCTTGATGCCGGAGATACTGTTCGACAGCGGCTCGATCGTACTGCCCAGGCAGGATCCGCTCATGCTCGGATAGTGACGGCCGACCCAGGCACCACTGGTCGGGGCTGCGTCGGTATAGGCCTGGGCTCCGGTCCGCTCGGTGACGCAACTGCTGACCATGTGCGTCGTCAGACTCCCGTTCATGTTCTCGAACGCATAGTAGGTGCAGCCGGGCTGGGCGCACCAGGACAGGCCACCGGACGTATAGGGCGAGAGCGAGGAGCCGATCAGGTCGATGGTGAGGTGTTGGTCGTGGCATTTCCGACCCGATGGGTCTGATTGTTGATCTGGGTCATGCCGCCCACGCCGGTGATGTAGACGTAGTCGTTGTTGGCCAGGCCGTGATTGGCCGATGTGATCGTGATGGAGCAGTCGTTGTCCTGGCATTTCTGGACGCGACCGGAACTCCCCGAATGGTTGCTGTAGCTCCGGCCATCCACCCGGCCGCCTGAAAGCGTATAGAGCTCGAAGGTGTTGGCGGTCCTGTTCATGACCAGGTAGGCTTGGTTGTTGAGCTGGGTCATGCCGGAAACACCGGAAACCCAAACCACGTCATTGTTGGCGAAGCCGTGCCCGTCTGAGGTTATGACGACCGGCCGGGCCTTGGTCGCTGCCGTGATGGTCCTTTGGGGGCCGGTCAGATTGATGACCGCGCCCGTGATGCCGGTGGAGCCGGTGACCGACCCGCGCACCGAGTTGAGATAGCTCCCGGGGTTGACCGACTGGGACCAGGGCACCAGGGCGACCTTCGAATAGTAGGGGGCCTGGACCGGCTGGACGATAAGATCGACCAGGTCCTTGGCTGCATTCTTGAGGTCCACCAGCCTCTGCCCGCCCATCGAGCCGGAAAGGTCGAGGACCATGGCGACCTCGATATTGCGCGACGCGCGGTTGACCTCGGAATCGGCGCGGACCAGCAGATAATCGTCCATGAACCGGCCGTAGGGCGGCAGGACGATGTGGGCGACGATAGCCTTTACGGACACCTTGGATGTGGCGATCACCACATCGTCGTCATTCATGACGAAGCTTGTATCGTCCTCGCTGAGGGTGACCTCCGGAAAGGCCTTGAGGTTGGCTTTCAAGGCCGCCAGCCCGACGCGCTGAAGGTCGGAATCGGCCGTATAGGGCGAACGCGCGGCCGCGAGGGTTGCGGCGTCCAGCGCGTCCTGAAGATTGGCGCGCACGGTCGAGGCGCGGTGGATATCCACGCCGCCGACGGTCATCAGGATCAGCACGGGCAGGCTGATGGCGAACATTATGGCGACATTGCCGCCGGCATTGTCGGCCAGGCGACGGGCGAACGCCGAAAAGGACCGGCTCATGCCCTTCATCCAGGTTTTCAGCCCCATCACCAGATCCGCCGTTGATCGCGGGTGCAAAGCGCACACACTCGACCACGCAAGACTGAACCCGTTCGGTTAAGGGAATGCCCAACGCCAAGGGTTAATGCGATCGCGCTTCGACGCGAGTGTCAGGCCTCCCAGCCGCAATCCTTGCCGCGGTTCTGGACGGTCAGCCAGGCGTTCAGCGGGGCGAAATAGTCGGCCACCGCCGAAGCGTCATTCTCGCGCTGGCCGGTGAAGGCCTCCATCGCCTCGGGCCACGGACGGGACTGGCCCATCTCCATCATGGCGTTGAAGCGCGCACCGACCTCTGCGTTTCCATACACCGAGCAGCGGTGCAGCGGCCCGGTCCAGCCGGCCTGTTCGCAGGCCGCGCGATGGAACTGGAACTGGTAGATGTGGGCCAGGAAATAGCGGGTGTACGGGGTGTTGCCGGGGATATGATATTTCGCACCGGCGTCGAAGGCGTTCGCGGGACGCGGTCCGGGCGGGACCAGACCCTGGTAGCGCAGCATATTGGCCGACCAGGCGTCATTGTATTCGGCCGGGCTGGTCTCGCCGTTGAACACCCCCCAGCGCCAGCGGTCGACCATCAGGCCGAACGGCATGAAGGCGATCTTGTCGAGCGCCATCTTGAGCAGGAAGGGGATGTCCTCGGCCTCGCCCGGCACGGTCTGAAGCAGGCCGATCTGGTTCAGATAGGTCGGGGTCAGGGCCGACAGGCCGACGAAGTCCCCGATCGCCTCGTGGAAGCCGTCGTTCGCCCCGTTCTTGAACAGGAAGGGCTGATCCTTGTAGGCGCGCTGGTAGTAGTTGTGCCCCAGCTCATGGTGGACCGTATAGAAGTCCTCGGCATTGACCTCGGTGCACATCTTGATGCGGATATCCTCGAGGTTGTCTAGGTCCCAGGCCGAGGCGTGGCAGACGACTTCGCGGTCGCGCGGGCGGGTGATCTGGCTGCGTTCCCAGAAGGTGCCGGGCAGCGCCGGCAGGCCCATGGAGACGTAGAAGCCCTCGCCGGTCTCGACCATCCTGCGGGCATCATAGCCTGAGGCGACCAGCCGTTCGGTCAGGTCATAGCTGGAGGCGCCGCCCGTGGCCGGGGCCACGACGTCATAGATATTGCCCCACTGCTGCGACCACATATTGCCCAGCAGGTCCGCGCGGATCGGGCCCTGGTCCGGTTGGACGGCGTCGCCGTAGCGAGCGTTCAGGCGTCCGCGCACATAGCAGTGCAGGTTTTCGTAAAAGGGTTTGACCTGGGCCCACAGCCGGTCGGTCTCGGCGGCGAAGGCGTCCGGCTCCATGTCATAGCCGGCGCGCCACATGGCGCCGGTGTCGGCGAAACCGAGCTCGGAGGCGCCCTCATTGGCGATCTCGACCATGCGGGCATAGTCGGGGGCCATGACCGGGGAAATGGTGCGCCAGCCTTCGTACAGGGCGCGCGCCTCGGCCGGATCACGGGTCGTGGCCAGCAGGGCCGAGGCTTCATCAAGCGTGATCTGACGGCCCTGGTATTCGAATTTGCCGGTGGCATAGGTCGAATCCAGTCGGGTGGTGATCTCGGCCAGTTCGCCTGCAGCCCCGGGGCGGTTGGGGGCCGGCAGGACGATACCGAGCCGCAGCAGGTTCAGCTTGCGCCGCACATCGGCCGGAACCTCGACGTCGTTGAACCGGGCCGCGCCATTGGCCAGCTCGACCTGCAGCTCGGTGTATTCAGCGTTGACCCGGCTCTCCAGCCACATGGTGTCATAGGTGATGTTGGTGGCCCGGCTCCACTGGATGCGCGCGGCCTCCTCGCTGAGGGCGGCGAGACGGGTCTCGGCGTCGGCGACGAAGGCGATGGCGTCCGCCGCTGTCGGGACGGCGGCGGCCTCCACCGCGCGCACCGCTGCGGCGACGGCGTCCTCATCGACCGATGCTGTGTCCATCGCTTCATCGGTCATGCCGAGGCTGGCACAGCCGACCAGCCCAAGGGTGAAGGCGCAGGTGGCGGCTGCCGTCATCAGGGTGCGTTTCATGGAAATTTCCTCCGGGGCGCGGTCTGCCGCCGCGCCATTGGGCGGGCAGGTGAAGGGAGTGGAGCGGTCGCGTCAAGCGTCGCCGTTCAGCCCAGTACGCAGGCGGCCAGACCCTGTTCCCGCACCGTGCCCATGGCGGCCTGGATGCGCGAGGTGCGGCGACGGACATAGGGTCCGGGCGAGGAGGCGCTGTAACGACGCGGGGAGGGCAGGATGGCGGCCAGTCGGGCGGCCTCGCGGGCGGTCAGCGCGTCCGCCGACTTGCCGAACCAGTGCTGGGCGGCAGCCTCGGCACCGTAGACGCCCGGGGCCCATTCGGCGACGTTGAGATAGACCTCCATGATCCGCCTTTTGCCCCAGACGGTCTCGATGGCGACGGTATAGCCGGCCTCCAGTCCCTTGCGGATCCAGTCGCGGCCCGGCCAGAGGAAGACGTTCTTTGCGGTCTGCTGACTGATCGTCGAACCACCGCGGATACGGCCCGACCCGCGCTTCTCGGCCCGGGCATTGGCTTGCAGCGCGCGTTCGATGGCCTTCATGTCGAAGCCGTTGTGCGCGCAGAAAGTTGAATCCTCGGAGGCGATGACGGCCTGGACCAGCCGGGGCGAGATGTCGTCCAGCGACCGCCAACGGTACGACAGGCCCTCACCCTCGATCGCGCGGCTGACCATCAGAAAGGTGGGCGGCGGGGCCACGAAACGCTGGATCACAACGCTGCCGGATGCCAGCAGGACGAGCAGGAGGAACAGCGCCAGCAAGGGGCGGCCCTTCTTTGCAGTTCTTTTCACCCCGGACATGGGCGGATGGTGGCGCGGCCGAGGGTGGGGAGCAAGAGGCCGATTCATCTCTCCCCCGGAATGACGATCGCTAGAGGGTCGAAACCCCCGCGTTCCCGTCCTCGTCGGCCCAGGCGACCCGGGTTGCATCAGCGCTCATGGCCAGGGCGGTGATCGCCGCGCCGCGCTCGGCCTTGAGGAAATTCAGGCCTTGACCCGCCGGATCGGCCAGCCAGACGCGGCCGTCGTTCAGGCCGGCGGCCAGGACGCCCTGTTTCGGCTGTGACGCAACGAGAGCGACCAGACTGCCCTCGTCGAAGCCGATCTCTGTGGCCTCGCGCCCCATGGGTCCGTTGGCACCGACGAAGGGCCAGAGTACGGCACCCTGGGCCCCGGAGGTGGCCAGCAACTGGCCGTTGGACAGAAAGCTGAAGGCGCGGACCTTGGACGGATAGCCGCCCATCCGCATGTTCTTCTGGTCCTTGAGCCGCCAGCCATGCAGCTGGGAATCCTGCATGGCTGTGACCACGAAGGCCCCGTCGGGCGAGAAGGTCACGGCGGTGTGCGACCCGGCCCATTTGAGGAAGGTCGGCTTCTGCTCGGCGATCCGGGCGAACCACAGGGCGGCCCCGCCATAGGTCGAGGTTGCGATCCGGCGGCCCTTTGGTTCGAAGGCCACGCCGGAGACGGTGCGCTCGTGCTGGAAATCACGCCGGAAGCCGGCGTCCTTCGCATCCAGAACGGTCAGGGTCTTGCCGGCGGAGAAGGCGATCAGGCCGCTTTCGGCTGAGGCATCGACCGCGTCGATCCACTGACGCTGGACGCTGGTGGCCAGCACACCGGCGTCATTGCGGCGGTGCCAGATCAGACGGCCGTCGTCGCCGCCTGTGATCACCCCGTTCCCGGATGGGTGCGCCACCGCGCACAGGATCGCCCCGTCGTGAGCGGCGCTGAACTCGCCCCCCTCGAAGCGGACCGAACCGTCGCCCAGGGCGAAGATCGCGCCGTCGGTGTCGAAGACGATGGCGGTGATCTGGGCGTCGAAGGAGGAGGCTCTCATGCGGCGCAGGCCTCGAACCCCGCCTTCAGAGCGGCCTCGTCCAGCTCGCGGCCGATGAAGACGGCGCGGGACCAGCGGCGCTCGTTGGGACCCCACTCGCGTTGAAGATCGCCCTCGAGGATCATGTGCACGGCCTGAAAGACCAGGCGGCGGTCCTCGCCGCTGACGTCGATGATGCCCTTGGCCCGCAGGATGTTCTGACCCTGCTCGCCCAGCAGCCGGTCGAGCCAGGCGGTGAATTTGGTCCCGTCCATCGGCCGGTCGAGCGACAGGGAGATACCCTTGATGTCGTCTTCATGCGCATGGCCCCTCGCGCCTGAAGACGGGGTGCCATGCGGATGGTCGTGAGCGTGGTCATGATCATGATGCGCGTGGTCGTGATCGTGGTGATCATGGCCGCAGTGCTCGTCATGGACATGGCCGGGCTCGCCATGGGCCGGATTGGCGAACTCCGGATTGATGTCGAGGATCCGGCCGAGGTCGAAACCGCCGAGGCCCAGCACCTGGTCCAGCGGAATGTTGGCGCGCTCGGCGCGGGTGATGGGGGCCAGCGGGTTGAGCTTGCGCAGGCGCGCCTCGACCGCGACCAGTTCGGCCTCGCTGACGAGGTCGGTCTTGTTGAGGATGATGCGGTCGGCGAAGGCGACCTGCTCGCGGGCCTCCTTCGAGTCGTCCAGCCGCGCCATGACGTGTTTGGCGTCGACCAGGGCGGTGACGCTGTCGAGCTGCGTCTTCGCCTTGACGTCCTCATCGACAAAGAAGGTCTGGGCCACCGGGCCGGGGTCGGCCAGGCCGGTGGTCTCGACGATGATGGCATCGAAGGCGCGGGCGCCGGGCTTCTGGCGTTTCATCAGACCGGCGATGATGCGGATCAGATCGCCGCGCACCGTGCAGCAGACGCAGCCGTTGTTCATCTCGAACACGTCCTCGTCGGCCCCGACGACCAGATCATTGTCGATGCCGATCTCGCCGAACTCATTGACGATGACGGCGTAGCGCTTGCCGTGGTCCTCGGTGAGGATGCGGTTAAGCAGGGTAGTCTTGCCGGCGCCGAGGTAGCCGGTGAGGACGGTGACGGGGATTTTGTCGGTCATGGGGCTCATCTAGGGGCGGGGGGCGCATGGCGCCAGTGAGATCGACTGCTGCGCCGCAGGCGCCGTCATGGTTGAAGGCAGCTGGTTCAACACGAAGGACACAAAGAAGGTCACCAAGGACACGAAGGGGCCGGGGCGTGTCCGGGGCAGGGAGCCAGGGACTCTGGAAGGATTGACGCGTGCCGCGCCATAACCCGCACGGTCTCTTTGTGTCCTTCGTGATCCCTTCGTGTCCTTTGTGCTGAACCTTGTGGCGGAAGGGGCCGGGTACGGTCAGCAGGTCGGGCAGTCCGCCAGCGGCTGCGCTTCCAGCTGCAGCGTGGTGTGGCCGATGCGGAACCTTCCGCGCACCAGCGCCTGGGCCTCGGCCAGAAGTGCGTCGCTATCGGTCCGATCGTGACAGAGGTGGGCGGTCAGGGCGGTTTCCGTGGTCGACAGCCCCCAGACATGGAGGTCGTGCACGGCGGTGACGCCGGGCAGGGTCAGGAAGGCGGCGCGGATGGCCTCGACATCCACGCCGCGCGGCGCAGCGTCGATCGCCAGATTGACCGAGTCCTTCAACAGGCCCCAGGTGCCGATCAGAATGACGGCGACGATGACGATGCTGACCAGCGGGTCGATGATCGACCAGCCGCTTAACATGATCACGGCGCCGGCGATAACCACGCCAATCGAGACGGCGGAGTCGGCCATCATGTGCAGATAGGCCCCGCGGGCGTTCAGGTCGCTGTGCTGGTCGCGCATGAACAGCAGGGCGGTGCCGAGGTTGATGACGAAGCCGATCGCGGCCACGCCCATGATCAGCCCGCTCATCACCGGGGCCGGTTCGGCCAGGCGGCGGACGGCTTCGAAGGCGATGGCCCCGCAGGCGAAGATCAGCAGCAGGGCGTTGGCGAGGGCGGCCAGCACCGTGGCCTTGCCGTAGCCATAGGTCTTGCCCGGTCCGCTTGCGCGCCGCGCCAGCCAGGCCGCACCGCCGGCCATGGCCAGGCCCATCACATCGGACAAATTGTGGCCGGCGTCGGCCATCAGGGCGGTTGAGCCGCTGACGATCCCCGCTCCGAACTCGACGGCGACGAAGGCCAGATTGACCAGCAGACCGACGGCATAGCGCCAGTCGCCGGTATCGACGGGACCGTGGTGATGGCCGTCCGGACCATGGCTGTGGTCCTGGCCATGCCCGTGCCCATGGCTGTGATCGTGTGCGTGGTCGGGGGAACCGTGGGCGTGCGCCATACCGCTAACCTTAGTGCGGGCGCAGGATCACGAGAAGGCCGATCAGGATCAGGGCGAGGCCGAGGATGATGCCCTCATAACGGGCCCATCGTTCCAGCCTGAGCACGGACCAGCCGGCACGCGCCAGGACCGTGAACACGGCCATGCCGAGCACTGTGCCGGCACCGAAGGCCAGGGTCAGGGCGGTCAGAACCACGGGCCCCTCTGTCGCCTGCGACAGATAGATCGGCAACAGCACCTCGCCCGGCGAGACAGCCATCATGACGACCAGCCCCCAGAAGGCGGCGGCGTGGGAGACGGTCGGCTCGGACAGGGTCAGGGACGGCCCGCCGGCCAGGATCGCAGGGCGCAGCAGGGCCCGGCCCAGATAGAAGGCACCGAACAGGAAAAGCAGTCCGGCGGACAGGCCGGGCAGCAGGCCGGCAATCCACTGGTCCACGACCAGGCCGGCGGCCACGATCAGGCCACCGACGACGGCTGTGGTGACGATATGGGCCGATCCCGCAATGGCCACGGTCGTCAGCACCTGGGTCAGGGTCCAGCGCTGACCGCGTCCGACGAGCACAAACGGCAGCCAGTGGGTCGGCAGGGCCGCGTGCAGGAAGGCCGTGGCGAAGCCGACACCCAGGACGGACAACAGGACGGGTTGCTGGAGGTCGGGCGGCATCATCGTTGGCCCTCATAGAATGTTATTTTATAACAGTCCAGAGCGGCCCGCCATTCTGGCTGGGGCGAACAGCCAACCCCCGATTTTTCGCCCGTCCGCGTTGACTCGAACAGCCCTCTGCGTCTATGTCGCCGCTCTTCGCCCGAGGGGGTCCCCCGTCGGGCTTATTCTTTTTGCGTTTCGCTGAGGCTTCAACATGTACGCGGTGATCAAGACCGGCGGCAAGCAGTACCGGGTTCAACCGGGCGACGTCATCGTGGTCGAGAAGCTCGACGGCGAGGCCGGTTCGAACGTTTCGTTCGGCGACGTCCTGATGCTGGGCGGCGAAAAGGGCGTGACCCTGGGCGCTCCGATGATCGCGGGTGCCGCGGTCGCCGCGACCCTGGTCGAGACCCGCAAGGGCGAGAAGATCAAGATCTTCAAGAAGACCCGCCGTCAGGGCTATCGCCGCACCAACGGCCATCGCCAGATGGAAACCGTCCTGCGCATCACCGGCATCGACGGTGCCGGCGAGAAGGCCGAATGGGACGGCGAGACCTCGCTGATGACCAAGGCTGAAATGAACCTCCGTGCCCGTGGCCTGGCCCCGCGCGTCGAAGCGACCGAAGCCGAGCCGGTCAAGGCCGCCGCCGCCAAGAAGGCTCCGGCCAAGAAAGCTGCGCCCAAGGCCCAGCCCGCCTCCACCGAAGAAGCGTAAGAACAGTCAGAGACAGGGAGCAGACCTATGGCTCACAAGAAATCCGGTGGTTCGTCGCGTAACGGTCGCGACTCTCATTCCAAGCGCCTCGGCGTGAAGAAGTTCGGCGGCGAGAACGTTCTGGCCGGCAACATCCTCGTGCGCCAGCGCGGCACCACCTTCCACCCGGGTGACAACGTCGGCCTCGGCCGCGACCACACCCTTTTCGCGACCGCCCATGGCGCCGTGAAATTCACCCGGAAGGCCAATGGCCGTTGTTACGTATCGATTCTTCCGGCCAACGACACCGCCGAACAGGCCATGGCTGCCGAGTAGCGCGAACGGAAGATCATCCGGATCGCGCAAGGCTCAAGAGCCGCGATCCGGACCAAGGGACAAGTTTCCGCGGGGAGTCTGGATCACCAGGCTCCCCGTTTGCGTTTCCCCGCCTCGAAGCCGCCCGAGCCCTCCAAGGAGGCGGCATATCGAACGAGGCTTGCGTCTGATGTGCCTGATCGAACCCTCTGCCGTCGTCGAGACGCGACGCCTGGTCCTGCGTGCGCCGGGGTCCCAGGATGTCGACCGCCTCGCCACCTTTGCCAATGATCCGGCCATTGCGCGTATGACCCTGCGCATGCCGCACCCCTACGGTGTCGCGGACGCCGAGGAGTTTGTGCTGAAGGTGGCGGTCCAGGACCCGGCCCGGGCCCGCACCTTCCTGATTGAACATGAGGACCACGGCCCGGTCGGCGTCATCGGCCTGTTCGAGGACGGCGATCCGGCACCCGAGGTCGGCTACTGGATTGCCCGTCCCTTCTGGGGCCGTGGCCTTGCCACCGAGGCCCTGCAGGGGGCGACGGCCTGGGCCGGCCGGTCCTGGAAGCGGCGTGCCCTGATGGCGGGGCATTTCAGCGACAATCCGGCCTCCGGCCGGGTGCTGGAAAAGGCCGGCTTTCTCTACACCGGCGAAGTGCGCAGGGGGTTCAGCCGGGCGCGCGGTGCCGAGACCGAGACCCGGCGCATGGTCTGGCTGGCCTGATCGGCGGATGTCATTTGATCTGGCCCACGATCACCCGCCATTCCGATCAGCGACCGGCGGTGATGTCCAGTGGCAAGCCCGGGCGGGCGCGACGGAGGCCCGACCGGAGGCGGTCCGGTCAGCCGAACAGGGTCGGTCCGAAGATGGCGGCCATGGCGATGGCGCCGCCGGCCATGGCGACGATCGCGCCGGCGATGAAGGCCGCCCAGGTCCGGGCGGCTCGCTGGCGCCGGAGGCCGCTGGTCCTGACGGATCGGATCATGACGCCGGGCTTGGGGCCGAAAACTTCCGATCCCGAGATATTGTGCTGGGACATAGACGCGCTCCCTGGTCCACCACCCGTTGCGGGTCGCAGCCACCGAAGCGGGTCGGACAAGGCCAAACAATGGCGAACGGCGGTCAAGCACCCATCCGTGATCAAAAGAGCGATCCCGCATCCTGCTCTGGCGCGCGATGAGGTCGCGCCCCGCCTGAGCGCGTCAGCCGCAATAGATCAGTCGGCCGGTGTAGGCGCGGTAGTAGCCGGTGTGCGGGTCGTAGGACTGAAAATTGGCGCGGCACCAGTCGGCGCGTGATCCGTAGCCGCCGTTGTATCCGCCGGCATGGCCACGGCTGTAGACCACGCCGCGGCCCGGATAGACGTGGTCGGGTCGGCCATAGGCCCCCTGCCAGGTCGTCGAGCCCCGGGCATGGTCCTGGTTCCAGGCCGCGCCATAGCCCCGTTGATTCGCGTAACCGTAAGGTCCGCGACCGGAACCGTCGTCGTGGTTGCCGTCCGGATCGCGATCATTGCGCCATGCCTGCTGGCTGGCCTGACGGCGCTGGTCGCGCCAGCCGGCACCGCAGTCATCCCGGTTCGCGTCCTGGAACCGGTCGCAGCGGAAGTCGCCGGGCCGGTCCAGCTGGCCGCGCCAGTCGAAATTCGACGGAACGGCGTTGGAGCGACGGGCACCGTAGCCGCCGAGGTAGGATCGCTCGCCATGTCCGGTCGGGTAGGGGATGAAGCGGTCGCCACTCCGGTAGCTCGGATCATGGGTTCCGCCCCACGACTGGGCGACGGCCGGGACGGCGGACAGGCTCAGGCCGGCGATGGCGACAAGGGCGAGACGGATCATGGTTAACGCTCCGAAGCGGCCGGAAACACGGCCTCAATGACAGCAGGCAAAGGCAGGTGAACCGGTTAGAGTGTGACGGACACGCGTCCGCCGCGGGTGACGATACGGCGCATCAGAACGATGCGGTCTCCGCCGGCGCTGACGGGGCTGATGATGAACCAGGCCCCGTCCGGGAGCCCCGGGAATTCGAATCGCCCATTCTCGCAGGTCGTTGAGCGGACGAAGGAGCGATAGTCGGCACTGGGGTTCTCTACGGTCCGCGTCCGCACCACCGCTTCCGGAACCGCGGCGCGGTCGGTCGACCCGTACAGGGTCTGGAACCGGGCGCGGGTGTAGGGGGTGTAGGGCGTGAGCGCGACCGAACCCGTGCAGGTGAAGGCCTGGCCGCCACGGCTGAAGGCGACGCGCCCGTCGATGGACCCGCGTCCCGATCCCGCCGACCAGGCGAAATCTTCCGCACGGAAGGCTGAAGCGGCGGCCCCGCCGCTTGCGGAATCGCCCGTGGGAACAGTCGCGCAGCCCGCGAGGGCGGCACCGAGTGCAGCGACAAGGAACAGGTGGCGGGCAGACATGCAGGCTCTCTCCGTCGAGGGTGCGGGTCGAACATCCCGATCAGACGCTCAACGCCGCCATAAGGTCAAGGTTGCGGCGCGTCGGGCCGTGGGCCAAAAGCGCGCATCAACCCGGCACAGATCGGGTATAGGGAGCGTCCATGACAGTCACGTTTGACGACATTCTGGCGGCCCGGGACCGCATCGCCGGCCAGGTGGACCGGACGCCGGTCCGCTATTCCCGCCGCCTGTCGCAGCTGACCGGTGCCGAGGTCTGGGTCAAGTTCGACAACCTGCATTTCACCGGCAGCTTCAAGGAGCGCGGAGCCCTGAACCGGCTGCTGCAGCTGACACCGGACGAGCGTCGGCGCGGCGTGGTGGCAGCCAGCGCCGGCAATCATGCCCAGGCCCTCGCCTATCACGGTGCCCGGCTTGGTGTGCCTGTGACCATCGTCATGCCCGAGGGCACGCCCTTCACCAAGGCCGACGGCACACGCGCCCATGGCGCCACCGTGGTGATCAAGGGGCTCGACTTCTCCGGTTCGACGGAGGAGGCGCACCGGCTGCGCGACGAGGAGGGCTTTGTCTTTGTCTCCGCCTTTGATGATGAGGGGATCGTCACGGGCCAAGGGGTCTGTGCCGTCGAATTCCTGGAGGATGCGCCGGACCTCGACGTCCTGATCATCCCCATCGGCGGCGGCGGACTGATCGCGGGCTGTTCGGTCGCGGCGAAGGCGATGAGGCCGGAGATCCGCATCTTCGGCGTCGAGGCGGCCATGTATGCGTCGTTCAGCGCCAGACGACGTGGCGAGACGCCGAAATGCGGTGGCCAGACCATCGCTGAGGGGATCGCCATCAAGGCCGTGGGCGACATCCCCTTCGCCCTTGCTGATCCGCTGGTCGAGGACGTCCTTGTCTGCCAGGAGGCCCATTTCGAGACGGCTGTGGCCTACTATGCCACCCTCGAGAAGACGGTGGCCGAAGGAGCCGGTGCCGGCGGCCTCGCGGCCCTGCTGGCCTATCCGGACAAATTCCGCGGCATGAAGGTCGGGCTGGTGCTCTGTGGCGGAAACATCGACGCACGCATGCTGGCCGTGGTCCTCAATCGCGAATTGGTGCGCGAAAAGAAGATGATCGTCTATCGCATCCTCGGCGACGACCGCCCCGGCATGCTGTCCAGGATGAGCGCCGTGATCGGCGGTCTCGGCGGCAATATCATCGACGTGGTGCACAACCGGCTGGCGCTGGACGTGCCGGCCAAGGGCGCGGAGTTCGACATCATGGTCGAGACGCGTGGCGAGGCCCACGCCATTGAAATCAGACATGCACTGGAAGAGGCGGGATATGAATTACGGATGGGTTAGGCGCGCATCGGCGCTGGCGATGGTCGCGGTCTTGGCGGGGCCGCTGGCCGCCTGTGATCGCGGAACGCCGGCCCCGGACGAGACGGCGGCGCAGAATCTGCGCGCAGCCGAATTCTTCCTGACGTCCAACGCCCGGGTGGAGGGCGTGAAGACCCTGCCGTCGGGCGTCCAGTACAAGGTCGTCCATTCGGGCCCGGCCGGTGGCGAGCATCCGGACCGTAACGATCTGGTCCGCGTCGACTATGAGGGCACCCTGACCGACGGGACGGTGTTTGACAGCTCGTTCCAGAACGGCCAGCCGGCGGTGTTCACGGTCAGTGACGTCGTACCCGGCTGGACGGAGGTCCTGCAGGAGATGCGGGTCGGTGACGAGTGGATCATCTATCTGCCCCCGGCGCTCGGCTACGGAGAACAGGGCCGTCCGGGCATCCCGCCCAATTCGGTCATGGTGTTCCGGCTCAAGCTGCTGGCCATTGCGCGCACCCCGGGCGGCGAGCGGGGCGGGGCCATAGCTGAAGGTTAGTAGGCCGGGACGGTCTCTCTAAGCCGTCCCACCGCCCACAGCGCCGCGTCACGCACCACGGCGTCCGGATCGTCCAGCAGCCGCTCCGCTGCGGGGATCAGCCCCGTGTCCGCGCTGTTGCCGATCGCATAGAGGACATTGCGCACGAAGCGGTGGCGACCGATCCGCTTGACCGGACTCTTCGCGAACAGGGTGCGGAAGGCCGCGTCGTCCAGGGCGGCGAGGTCGGCCAGCCGGGGCGAGACCAGGGCCTCGCGCGCCTGTACCCGCGATTCCCGCGAGGCCGCCGCGAATTTGTTCCATGGACAGACGGCCAGACAGTCGTCGCAGCCATAGATCCGGCTACCTGTCGCCACCCTGAACGCTTCCGGCCACGGCCCGGCGAACTCGATGGTCAGATAGGACAGGCAGCGGCGTGCATCGAGCTGGAAAGGGGCCGGAAAGGCCTGCGTGGGGCAGATGTCCAGACAGGCTGTGCAGGTGCCGCAATGCTCGCCCTCGGGCGGATCCGGCTCGAACGTGGCAGCGGTCAATATCACGCCGAGAAACAACCAGTTGCCGTGGCTGCGGCTCAGCAGGTTGGTGTGTTTGCCCTGCCAGCCGAGGCCGGCGCGCTGGGCCAGCGGCTTTTCCATCAGCGGGGCGGTGTCGACGAAGACCTTGACGTCCTCGCCTGTGCGGGCGGCGATCTGGCCGGCGAGAGTCTTCAGCCGACCCTTGATGACCTCGTGATAGTCATCGCCCCGGGCGTAGACCGAGATATAGCCGGCCGAGCGGTCCGCCATTTCGGGAAGGGGGTCGTGCTCCGGGCCATAGTTGAGGCCAAGCACCACGGCGGTCCGGGCCCCGTCCCACATGGCGGTGGGATGGGCGCGGCGCTCCAGCGTCGTCTCCATCCAGCCCATCTCGCCGTGCCGCCCCGCCTCGACGAAATGCGCCAGCCGTTCGCCCGCACTCCACGGCTCGGTCGCGGAGGCAAAGCGGCAGACGTCGAAGCCCAGGGCTGCTGCGCCTTGACGGAGGATATCGCGGGGGTCGGCCAGCATGGCCTTGTCTCCCACACCACTCCGTCCTGTGAAATCAGAAATCCAGATCGGCGTACCAGGCCGAGGCGGTGACGCCCGGAAAACGGTCGGCCAGCAGGGGCCGGAAACAGGGGCGCGACTTCAGCTTCATGTACCAGGTCTTGAGGCCGGGATACGACACCCAGGAGATCTCGCCGAAATAGTCCAGCACCGACAGGTGGGCTGCGGCGACGATGTCGGCCAGGCTGATCCGACGGCCGGCAAGAGCGTCGCGTTGGGTCAACAGCGCCTCAAGCATCGCCAGATGGGACCGGAGCGCCCCGCGCCCGGCGCGCAGGGCGCGAGCCTCGGGCGGACCGAGGCGCAGGAGCGGCTTTTCCATCCGCTCGTGCAGCAGGACGGCGTTCACCTCGTCTGTGAACCGCCGGTCGAACCAGGCCAGCAGACGCCGCACCTCGGCCCGTTCGGCGACGTCGGTGGGCAGGAGCAGGGGTTCGGCTGTCCGCTCCTCCAGCCAGCCGAGGATGGCGGCGGGTTCGCAAAGAGTCAGGGCGCGTCCCTTGTCGTCGCTGATCCGGAGTACCGGGGGCATGCCCGACGGATTCAGGGTCGCCAGCGGGCAGTCGTCTTCCCAGGGGCGGACGGGGGTCTCGGAGAATTCGATCCTTGCCTCGCCCAGCGCCAGTCGGACGGCGCGCGAGCCGGGATCGAAGGCAAAATGGTAGAGGACGAAGCTCGACATGGGTCTGTCTTGCACGCGAGGGCGTTAAGTCCGCGTTAGCTGTCTTGCGCGCCCGGCCTGTCAGGTCTTGTCTCAGTTGAGGTCGGGCTGTTCCTTTTCCCCGAAAGCGCCGCCATGGGATTCGGCCCGGCCGCGCGGGTCCGGGTGGATCAGCACGTCTGCGCGCGGGAAGGCCGCCAGCAGCCGGTTCTCGGCCTCCACGACAATGGCGTGGGCCGCTTCCAGGGTCAGGGTCGGCTCGAGGTCGATGTGCATCTGGATCATCATCGCCGGGCCGGCCATCCGCGTACGCAACTGGTGCACGCCCGAGATCCGGGGATCCGCCAGGACGGCGGTGGTGATGGTGATCCGGTCGGCATCGGGCACGGCCCGGTCAACCAGATGGTCGGACGCGGTTTTCAGGACGGCCAGTGCCCCCCAGAACAGCCAGACCGCGACGACCAGGCCCGCTGCCGCATCAAGGCCGGGCGCAGCCAGGAAGGAGCCGGAGATCACGCCGATCAGGACCACACCATTGGCCGCCAGGTCGCCGGCGTAGTGGGCGCGATCGGCGGCGACCGCCATGGAGCCGCTCTGGCGCATGGCGCGGCCCTGCATCCAGACGAGCCACCCGGTCAGGGCGATCGAGATCAGGATGACCAGAACGCCCCAATAGCCCGAGACGACAGGCCGGGGGTCGAGCATGCGCTGGACCGCTTCCCAGCCGATGAAAAGGGCGGAGGCAAAGACCAGACCGGCCTGAACCAGGGCGGCCAGGGCCTCGCCCTTGCCGTGACCGTAGCGGTGATCCTCGTCGGAAGGCATGGCGGCCCAGCGCACGGCGAAGAACACGCCCAGAGACGCCAGCAGGTCCAGCGCCGAATCAGCCAGCGAGGCCAGGATCGACACTGAGCCGGAGGCTCCGAGGGCGAAGGCCTTGAGCGCGATCAGCAAGACCGCGACCCCGACCGACAGGCGGGTGACGGCGCGGGTCGCGGCATGACCCTCGGCGTGGATATCGATGGGTGAGGCGGCGGACGTCATGGCTGCCTTGTCGCGGAAAGCCCGTTCCCTGCCAAGGCCGGTCCGTTAAGCCTGTTAGGGGGATCGTCACGAAACGGCCCCATGGTGGCGTTCCGATAGGGGAAGGAGCCTTGGGCTCCCCGCGGAGGTTGCGACTTGGAGCGTGTCGACCCGGCCATGGAAGCCGTCCGCTGGATCGGACGGGGCGAGGCACTGGCCCGGCTCGGGGTCAAGACCCAGACCCTCTATGCCTATGTCAGCCGTGGCCGGATCGCCGCCCGACCGGACCCGTCAGATCCGCGGCGCAGCCTCTATGCCGTGCAGGATATAGCCCGTCTGAACGGCGAAATCGTTGACGATGAGGTTCAGGCGGCCCAGCGCCGCATCCCCCGGCTGGCTAGCCGGGGCGAGGCCGAGGTCTCATCATCCCTGACGGTGATCGACGACGGGCGACTGTTCTATCGCGGGCTGGATGCTGTCCAGCTGGCCGAGACGGCGACGCTGGAAGATGTGGCCCGGCGACTTTGGGACGCCCGATCGGCCAATCCTTTCGCCGAGATCCGGCCGCGCGTCGGTGCCGTGCCCGGCGGGTCGGTGCGGGCCCGGTTGTTTGCCGCCCTGGCGCGCCGCGCCGAGGAAGACGCTGACCCCAAGGCGCGCACCGTCGAGGACCTGCGGCTGGAATGCGCCCGGGTACTGGATGAGGCGGTGGATGCCGCAGCCGGCTCGGGGCCCCGCCTGTTCCTGCACCAGCGTCTGGCCCGGTCATGGAAGACGCCGGACCGCGACGCCCACCTGATCCGTCGCGCTCTGGTCTTGTCAGCGGACCACGAGATGAACGCCTCGGTCCTGGCCACCCGGGCGGCGGTCAGCGGCGGGGCTGCCCCCGCTGCAGCAGCCTTCTCCGGACTGATGACCCTGAGCGGGTCCGAGGCGATGGCCGAGCTGGTGCGGGCATCGGACTGGGTTGTGGCCGTGCGCCGCCAGGCCACGGACGCCGCGCGTCGGGCCCATGCGGCCGGTGGACTGGCCGGTTTCGGCAGTGCTGTATATCCCGCCGGCGATCCACGCGCCGTCGCGCTGATCAGTGCGGCGGACCTGCCGTCCGACCTGTCCAGCGCTGTGCAGGAGGGCGAAGCGGCCACCGGGCAGCCGGCCAATTTCGGCCTGGCGCTGGCGGTCATCGCCCGGCGTCTGGAACTGCCCCGCGACGGCGCCCGGGACCTGCTGCTGCTGGGCCGTCTGGTCGGCTTGCTGGGTCATGCGCTGGATCAGGCGACGAATGGCTCGCCTATCAGGGCGCGGCTGCGCTATGTGGGACCCGAACCGGGCGCGCATTGACGGCCCTTGGACATCGGGGGCGTGCGTGGCGGACTGGATTGCGGCAATCATTCTCGGGCTCGTCGAGGGCCTGACGGAGTTCATTCCGGTTTCTTCGACCGGCCATCTGCTGCTGGCCAAGGAAGCCCTCGGCCTTCCCAATACGCCCTGGGACACCTTCATCGTGATGATCCAGCTGGGCGCGATCCTGGCCGTGGTAGCCGTGTATTTCGCCCGGCTCTGGAAGGTGCTGCTGGGTCTGCCGGGCAAGGATCCCGCGGCGCGGCGGTTCGCCATTTCCGTCCTTCTGGCCTTCTTCCCCTCGGCGCTGCTGGGCCTGCTGTTTCACGACTTCATCAAGGGCGTGCTGTTCAATACCACCATCGTCTGCGTCACGCTGATTGTCGGCGGGATCGCCCTGATCGTGCTGGAACGCTGGTCCGATGCCGGCACCATGGGTCTGAGGCGCGTGGTCAGGGACGGGGTCGAGACCCTCGAACAGCGCGACCTGACCGAGGACTCCATGAAGCTGTCATGGAAGACGGCGCTGGGCATCGGCCTGTGGCAATGTCTGTCGATCATTCCGGGCGTATCGCGCAGCGGCGCGACGATCGTCGGGGGCCTGCTGCTGGGTGTCGACAAGAAGGCCGCCGCAGAGTTTTCGTTCTTTCTGGCCATTCCGACCATGGTCGGCGCGTTCGCCCTGGACTTCTGGGAGAGCCGGGAAATGATCACCAACGACGTCGCCGGACTGATCGCGATCGGCTTCGTGGTGTCCTTCATCAGCGGCCTGTTCGTCGTCCGCTTCCTGGTGGATTTTGTCGGCCGCTTCGGTTTCGCCCCGTTCTCGGCCTGGCGCATTCTGGTCGGCACCGTCGGTCTGCTGGCGATCTGGCTCTACTGAGTCAGGCCGGCGCTGACGGTCGGCGTGCGTGTCTGTCAGCCTCCCGGAACCCGTTGTGTCCGTCGTGACCCCGTTGTGTTCGTTGTGGCGAACCAGCGCTCGGCAGCGCAGGCCTCAGGCCTCAGGCCTTAGGCCTCAGGCCTCAGGCCGCCGGAGCCTCTGCGAACTGGCCACCCCGGCGGTAGCGCCAGAGGTAGGACGGGGCGATGGCCTCGATGCCGGTCGGCTCGATCCCCAGCGCCGCCAGACCCTCGGCACCGTCGGCGACGACATTGTCGCTCTCCAGCAGGGTCACCTGGTCACGGGTCAGTACCGGGGCGATGCCGACCATGGCGGTCAGCTGGGCCATGGAGCCGATGGCGCGGGCGGCAAAGAAGGGCAGGGGAACCAGGACAAAGGCCCGATAGGTCTCGCGCCGGATCAGTTTCAGCACGTCCTCGAAGGTCATCACCGCCGGGCCGCCCAGTTCAAAGGTGCGGCCTGCCGCCTCAGGGGACACGGTCGCGCGGGCGATGGCCTCGGCCACATCGGCGACATAGACCGGCTGGAATTTCGTCTGGCCGCCGCCGATCAGCGGCAGGGCCGGGGCCATGGAGGCCAGGGCGGCGAAACGGTTCAGGAAGTCGTCACCGGCACCGAAGACGATCGACGGCCGGATCACCACGGCGTCCGGCTTGATCTCGCGCACCGCCATCTCGGCCGCAGCCTTTGACAGGGCGTAGTCGGAGCGACTTTCCGGACTGGCACCGATGGCCGAGACCTGGACCAGACGACTGACGCCGCCGGCCGCGCAGGCCTCGGCGATGTTGCGCGAAGCGTCGACATGCAGGCTCTGGAAGGTGCGGCGTCCGGATTCATACAGGATGCCGACCAGATTGATCGCGGCGTCCGCACCCCTCAGGGCCGCAGCCACGTCTTCCGGACGAGTCACGTCGCAGCGGACCGACTGCAGCTGGCCGACCGTGCCGGAGGTCTGCAGCTTCCAGGCGAGGTCGGGACGGCGGCAGGCGATGCGCACCCGCCAGCCGCGTTTGGCCAGCGCCTGGACCACCTGGCTGCCGACGAAACCGGAGCCGCCGAAGACGGTGACAAGGCCGGGGGCGACTTCGTTCATGACAGGCTCCATTGGGCGACGGTGCGAGGACGCAAGAGCCTCGACGCGCCGGGGATTAGACGATGGCCGCAGCCCTCGCAACGCAAAGGCCGCAAATCCCTGTTGACCGGCCCCGGACCCTGCCTTAAGGGTCCGCGCCTTCCGGACGAAACGTGTGCAAACGCCAGACGTCTGGGCCCAGGTGGCGGAATTGGTAGACGCGCTGGCTTCAGGTGCCAGTGATAGAAATGTCGTGGAGGTTCGAGTCCTCTCCTGGGCACCAATATTCTGAACGGCGTCGCACTTCGGTGCGGCGCCGTTTGTGTTTGAGTAGTGGCTAGTGACTAGTGGCTAGTGGTTAGTGACTAGCGGGGGCGGGTTCGCTGGCCAGAAGCCTTCGGCGTCGCCTGTTCAGCCTCTGCCACCAATCACTAGCCACTAGCCACTATCCACTCCGAGCCGGAGGGAGACATCCCCGCCGCCACACGCTAGTTGAGGGCTTGAAAGGGTTTCACGAATGACGGTGTTCCTCCACGACGGCGACCTGCCCGACGGCCTCGATCTCGGCCCCGAGGTCGCCATCGATTCCGAGACCATGGGGCTGCGCTTCCGGCGTGATCCCCTGTGCGTGGTGCAGCTGTCGGCCGGTGACGGCGACGCCCATGTCGTGCGCCTGAACCGCCCGGCCTATGACTGTCCGAATCTCAAACGCCTGCTGACCGATCCGAAGGTGCTGAAGCTGTTTCATTTCGGCCGGTTCGACATCGGCATGTTCCAGCTGCACCTGGGGGTCGAGACCCGCCCGGTCTATTGCACCAAGATCGCCTCGAAACTGGCCCGCACCTATACCGACCGCCACGGCCTGAAGGATGTGGTGCGCGAACTGGTCGGGGTCGATCTGTCCAAGGCCCAGCAGTCCAGTGACTGGGGTGCCGCCGAGCTTTCGCCGGCCCAGCTGGAATACGCCGCCTCCGACGTCCTCTATCTGCACGCCGCCAGGGCCCGGCTGGACGAAATGCTCGCGCGCGAGGGCCGGACCGAACTGGCCCGCCAGTGTTTCGACTTCCTGCCCACCCGCGCGGCGCTGGACCTGGCCGGCTGGGACGAGATGGACGTGTTCGCGCACAGCTGATGACCGATCCCGCCGACATCCATGCGCATCAGGACGAGGCCCGCGTCGCCGCGACAGCCCGGGCCTTCCGCGCGCGGTCGCGGCGGGTGCAGCTGCTGCGCCGGGTGCTGCCGGTCGCGATCATTCTGCTGGCCGGCGGCACGGTCGGCTGGATCGTGCTGCGCAGCGTCATGTCCGACGTCGAGCGCAAGGCCGGAACCAGCCGGGAGATCCGGCTTGATGCGCTGAGGTTCCACGGTCAGGACGCGGCGGGCCGCAGCTTCGTTATCGGCGCCGAGGGGGCCGTGCGCGATCCGGACACCGGCCGTTATCGCCTGATCGGCCCGGCGCTGCGGTTGAACCTCGGCGGCCGCAAGGTGACCACCCTGACCGCCGACGGCGGGGTCTATGACGAGGCCGGCAAGCGCGTGGTGATCGGCCCCAATGTGCGGATTTCCGACGGCGGCTCGGGCTTTACGCTGGTGACGCCCGAGGCGGTGGTCGACACCGCGACCGGTATTGTGAGCGGGAACAAGGGCGTTCAGGGCTCCGGCCCGCTTGGAACCATCAGCGCTTCGTCCTATGTGATCCGGGAGCAGGGCGGGCGCGTCGAGTTTCGGGGCTCCGGCGAGAACAAGATACGCGGCACGATCAACGCCGGAGGGCCGACCCAATGAGCATGACCCGAACCCTGACGATTGCGTCGGCGGCGCTGGCGCTTCTGGCCCTGCCGACCATGGGCGGTGCCCAAACGACGCCCCAGACAACGCCCCAGACAGCCCCCCAGCTGGACAAGGGGGCCATCTCCTATGGCGCTGACGCCGGCGAAGCGACGCCGAACAGCCTGTCGCTGCGCGGCCGGGCTGAAGTCGTGCAGGGACAGAACCGCCTTCGCGCCGACGTCATCAGCGGCTCGGGCGTCAACAGTGAAATCGACCGCATCGAGGCCAGCGGCAACGTCTATTTCGTCACCCCGGAACAGACCATCCGAGGGGATCGGGCCGTCTTTACGCTGTCGGACAACGAAGTGGTCATGACGGGTGACGTCATCGTGACCCAGGGCCAGAATGTCATGACGGGCGGGCGGCTGACCTACAATACCGAGACCCAGGCGGTCACCATGGCGGGTGGTTCGGGATCGAACGGCGGGCGCATTCGCGGCGTCTTCTATCCCGAACGCAGCGGCAATTGAGCCCCGGCCCGGTCTGACCATTGGCGCGCAAGGAACTCTCAGCCCTCAATGTGATCGAGGCCCCGGCAACCCCGGCGGCCGAGCCCGCGCGCCTGACCGGCCTGCGGGTCGAGCACATCGCCCGCGCCTTCGGCCAGCGGCAGGTGGTGCGCGATGTCTCCCTGCATGTCGAGCGCGGTCAGGTCGCGGGCCTGCTGGGACCGAACGGGGCCGGCAAGACTACCTGCTTCTACATGATCACCGGCCTGATCCCGCCCGACAGCGGCACCATCTGGCTGGACGGCGAGGACATCACGGCCCAGCCGATGTACCAGCGCGCCCGCATGGGTCTGGGCTATCTGGCGCAAGAGGCCTCGATCTTCCGCGGCATGACGGTCGAGCACAACGTCATGGCGGTGGTGGAGCTGCATCACACCGGCCAGGCCGCCATTGCCGAGGAGACCAGCCGTCTGCTGGAAGAGCTGCGCATCGACCACCTGCGCCACGCCCCGGCCTCGGGCCTGTCGGGTGGCGAGCGGCGGCGCTGCGAGATCGCCCGGGCGCTGGCGGGCAAGCCCAGCTTCATGCTGCTGGATGAACCCTTCGCCGGCATCGACCCCCTGGCAATCGCCGACATTCGTCAGGTGATCCGCTATCTGGCGGGACAGGGCATCGGCGTCCTGATCACCGACCACAATGTTCGTGAGACGCTGGAAATCATCGACCACGCCTCGATCATCTCGGGCGGGGCCGTGCTGTTCGAGGGCAAGGCCGAGGACGTGATCCGCGACCCGGAAGTGCGCCGGGTCTATCTGGGCGACATGTACGGGTGATTAGTGAGTAGTGATTAGTGAGTAGTGGGTGAGTCAGCGCTGATCCATGATCCATGATATGGATGATATTGAATCTTCAACGCCTTCAATCACTAATCACTAATCACTAATCACTCTCTGCGCCCAAACTCAGCCGCGAGATCAGCACCGCCGCCCGCTGGGCCTGCCGCACCAGACTGTCCAGATCGACCCATTCCCCGTCCGCATGGGCATTGCCACCGGCCATGCCGAGGCCGCCCAGGGTGTCGACATCCCCGGCTACGAAACCGCTGTCGGCGGCCCCGCGACGGGCGGGGTCGTATTCGGCCATTTCGGGCAGGCCGAGGTCGCTGTTGACCGCGTTCAGACGGGCCAGCAGGGCGCGGTTGCCCTCGCTCGGGGCCATGGGCGGATAGCCGCCCTCGCCGAAGACCAGTTCGGCGTCGGTTCGGGGCAGGTTTTCGGCGACGATGGCCTGCATCCGGGCCCGGACGCGTTCGTCCTGTTCGCGGGTCAGGGTGCGCAGGTCGCCCCGGGCGATGGCGGTCGAGGCCACGATATTGGTCTTGCCCGAGGCGGTGACAGTGAAGCCCTCGGCGTCGATGGCGGCGGGCGTGCCCCCGGCGACCACGCCGACATTGTAGGTCAGGTTGGGCTCCGGCAGGTCGCGGCGGAAACCGTCGAGGATGCGGGCCAGCTCATAGATCGCCCCATAGCCGAGCGTATCGTTGAACACCCCGCTGGAGTGCCCTGTGCGGCCCGTCGTGGTCAGGGTCCAGTTGGACGAACTGCGCCGGGCAATGGTGCCGAAATCCGCCTCATCCTCGACCGCCAGATTCTCGAACTCCAGGGCGAAGGCGGCCGTGCGGCCGGCCTCGATCAGGTCGCGGCGGGCGATCGCCAGCGGCGCGCCGATCCGCTCCTCGTCCCCGGTCAGGAAGACGGTGACATTGGCGTCCTCCAGCGTGCCGGCCGCCTGCATGGCGCGCAGGGCGGCGATGATGACCACCACCCCGCCCTTGTCATCGCCGACGCCGGGACCGGTTGCGCGCATCCCCGTGCGCTCGAACCGCTGGAACGGGTTGTCGGCCTCGAAGACGGTGTCGAGGTGGCCGATCAGCAGGACGTTGCGGCCCGGCCCCTCATGGGTCGCGATCAGATGGCCGGCGCGGCCGGTCTCCGCCATATCCACCCAGCGAACCGTAAATCCCAGAGGCTCCAGCTCGGCCCGGACCCTGTCGCCGACGAGACGGACGCCCGGCAGGTTCAGGGTGCCGCTGTTCTGGTTCACCAGCCGCTCCAGCAGGGCGATGTGGCGGTCGTGCTCGACGACGACCGTCCGAACCATCGTCTGTTCGGCGGGGTCGATCACGGGGGCGAAGGTCGACTGGGCGAAGGCGGCGCCGGGCAGGACGAGGAGCAGCAGGGCGGCAAGGATGGGGCGCATCGGGGCTCTCGCTCGGGAGGGACGGTCCGGACAGGGGAGCAAAGCGCGCACGCGACGTCCAGCGGTTTAGAACGCCGTTAACCGGTCAGGCCACAAGGTGGCCTGAGCAAGTTTCGGGCCACGCCCGGGAGCAGGGGAAGAAGAACGGTGCTCGGACAGAGGCTGGACATCAGGCAGGGCCAGGGACTGGTCATCACGCCCCAGCTGCAGCAGGCGATCAAGCTGCTGCAACTGTCCAGCCAGGAGCTGGATACCTTCATTGAGGCGGAACTGGAGCGCAATCCGCTGCTGCAGCGCGAGGACGCCGAGCCCGGCGGCGAGATCGACGCGCCGGCCCCCACGGAAAGCCATGACGCCGCCGAGATGAGTTTCGATGAGGGTCGGGTGACGGACGCCGACCGTACGCTCGATGCCCGCTCCGACGATGTCTACGGCGATGCCAGCCCCGGCGAGCGGACCTCCGACCGGATGGAGGACGTCGGCGTCGGCGAGGCCCAGGTCGGGCTCAATGACTGGTCCCGCGCCGGGTCCGGCGGGGGGCTGCTGGACGGCGAGGGCCGGGAGCAGCCCGACAGCCGCGAAATGACCCTGTGGGAGCATCTGCAGGCCCAGGCTTCACAGGCAGGCTTTTCGTCCTCTGACCACGCCATCGCCCTGACCCTGATCGATTCCGTCGACGAGGGCGGCTATCTGCGCGGCGAACTGGCCGAAATTGCCGACCGTCTGGGCGTTCCGCTCGAACGGATCGAGGCGGTCCTGACCATTTGCCATGGTTTCGAGCCCACGGGCGTCATGGCCCGTTCGGTGCCGGAATGCCTGAAGCTGCAGCTGATCGAGCGCAACCGGTTTGATCCGGCGATGGACTGCCTGCTGGCCAACCTCGACCTGCTGGCCAAGCGCGATCTGACGGCGCTTCGCAAGGCCTGCGGTGTCGACGCCGAGGACATGGCCGAGATGATCGCCGAGCTTAAGGCCCTGACGCCCCGGCCCGGTGCCGGCTTCGGCGGCGAGCCGGCCCAGACGGTGATCCCCGATGTGCATGTCCGGTCCGATCCCGCCGGCGGCTGGAAGGTCGAGCTGAACACGGACACCCTGCCGCGCCTGATCATGGACAAACGCTATCATGGCGTGGTCGCCGCCGGTTCGCGCTCGGACGTGGAGAAGACCTTTGTCGCCGATTGCGCCGCCCAGGCCAGCTGGCTGGTCAAGTCGCTGGACCAGCGGGCCAAGACCATCCTCAAGGTGTCGTCGGAAATCGTGCGCCAGCAGGATGCCTTCCTGGCCTTCGGCGTCGAATTCCTGCGCCCGCTGAATCTCAAGACCGTGGCCGACGCCATCAGCATGCATGAATCGACCGTCAGCCGGGTGACCTCGAACAAATACATCTCGACACCGCGCGGGGTGTTCGAGCTGAAATTCTTCTTCACCGCGGCGATCCAGTCCTCCGATGGCGGCGCGACCCATTCGGCCGAGGCCGTGCGGCACCGGATCAAGGCGATGATCGACAGCGAGGCCCGTGACGGCGACGTGCTCAGCGACGACCGGATCGTGGAGATCCTCAAGGAGACGGGCATCGACATCGCCCGCCGCACCGTGGCGAAATACCGCGAGGCCTTGAGGATACCGTCCTCGGTCGAGCGCAAGCGGATGCTGAAAACGGGGTAGGCGTCCGGCCTCTCCCTCCCCACTTCGGCGGAGAGAGAAGCGACCCCTGCCAACCCTCACCACATTTCGGTGATCGCCGTTGACACCCGGCGGGAACAGTCGCGTTCTAAGCCCATGCAAATACAGGTCAGTGGCAAGCAAGTGGATGTCGGCGACGCGTTAGGCTCGCGCATCTCCCGGGAACTCGAAGACGGCATCGGAAAATATTTCGAACGCGGGGCGCAGGACGCCGAGGTTGTGGTGTCCAAGGACGGCCACGGCTTCAAGGTGGACTGCTGGGTTCGCCTCGCCTCGGGAGAGGCCATCGTCACCAGCGGTCTTGGCGGCGATGCCCACGCGGCCTTCTCTGATTCGCTCGAGAAGCTCGAGAAGCGGGTCCGTCGCTACAAGCGCCGGCTCAAGAATCATCACGCCGGCCCGCGCGGCCTGTCGCCCGAGAAGACCGAGAACGCCGCGCGTGACGTGGCTCGCAGCATGGTCCTGCGCAGTCCGGATGCGGTTGAGGACGACGCCTTCGGTGACGCGGGCGCTCCGGACGAGCCACCACCGGTCGGCATGGTCATCGCCGAGACCGTTTCCGAAATTCGCACCATCACCGTCGGCCGGGCGGTGCTTGAGCTGGACATGACCGGCTATCCGGTCGTGCTGTTCCGCAATGCAGCCCATGGCGGCATATCGGTGGTCTATCGTCGGCCGGACGGCAATGTGGGCTGGATTGATCCGGAACGAACGGTGAAGTCGATCAACGGACAAGGTTCGGTAAAGGGTAGCGACGTATAGTCTTCCCCAATCGAGGCGGGTGGTCTACTGGGCCCCCGCCCATTCGGGACGGATGGGCTGAGTCGGGAACTCCTCATGGATATCGGTGAATTGCTGGCGGACGGCGGTGTCGTCCTGCGCAGTGGTGCCTCGTCAAGGCGTCAGGCCCTGCACACGGTGGCTGAGGCCGCCGCGCACACGCTCGGCCTGCCGGAAGGCCGGATCATGGAGGCCCTGCTGGAACGCGAGGCCCTGGGTTCGACCGGGCTGGGTTCCGGGGTTGCCGTTCCGCACGCCCGGCTTGAAGGTATCTCGCGGGTGACGGCGGTATTCGTCCGGCTGGATACGCCCGTCGCCTATGGTGCCGTCGACGACCGGCCCGTGGATCTGTTGTTCGCCCTGTTCGCCCCGCCCTGCGACGGGGCCGAACATCTCCGCGCGCTCGCGGCTGTGTCCCGGGCGCTTCGCTCCCCCGAGATGCGCGAGCAATTGCGTCAGGCCCGAACCGCCGATGCGGTCCGCGCCCTGTTCGTCAGGGATCAGGTTTCGGCGACGGCGGCCTGAGCCCGCTCAACGCGGCGTACGCCGCGATCTTGTGAGGCGCGGCCGGGCCAGGAACCCGACCGGAGTTCGATCCCGTCTGATGAAACGAACCGCTGCCCCTCAGTGGACCGACACCGGCTCCAGCGCATGGGCCAGGGCGGTGGCGAAGGCGGATTCGCGGTCCATCATGACGGCCAGCCGCTCGCCGTCCGCGCCATGCACGGCGTACAGGATGGCTTCGGGATCGATCGACAGGCCCCGGGTCGCGGTTGCGGCGACCTGGTCCATGACGTCGGCGGCGCGGATCTCGCGCACATAGACGAGGTCGGGCGCGCCCAGACCCCTGAACTCTTCTCCGGACATGAGGGTGGTGGGCATCATCAGGGTCAGCCGGTGGTGATGGGGATTCGCCGGACGGCCGGGAGGTCCGCCGGGCGGCTCATGTCGACGTGCAGCAGACCGTGCTCGAGGTGGGCCGCATCGACCTCCAGACCGTCGGCGAGCACGAAGCTGCGCACGAAGCCGCGCCCGGCGATGCCGCGATGCAGGAAGGCCTGTTCGGCCTGTTCGGGACCCGGCTCGCGTTTGCCGGCGATGGTCAGCTGGCGGCCTTCCAGGGTGATCATCAGATCATCGGGCCCGAAGCCGGCCACGGCCAGGGAGATGCGCACCGAATGCTCGCCGCGCTGTTCGACATTGTAGGGGGGGTAGCTGTCCGCCGCAGCCCGGGCGGCGCGGTCGATCAGGGCGCGGGTATGGTCGAAGCCCAGCAGAAAGGGGCTGTCGAAAAGGATGGTCCGTGTCGTCATGGTCTCTCGCCCCCGAAGCAGGCCTTCAGCCGTCTGCGCCCCCCGTCATCGGCAAGGCGTCGGCCACGACTCCAGATGGGGCGGGACGGCGCAGAGATCAACGGGTCCCGAAATGGACGAAGGCCCCGCGGTCCCCCGCAGGGCCTTCGATGGTGGAGCTTAGCGGAGTCGAACCGCTGACCTCTTGCATGCCATGCAAGCGCTCTACCAGCTGAGCTAAAGCCCCAATCGTCAGGCGCGGGGCCTGCCGGTCGGATCGCGTGGGGGCCGGGAGGCCCTGCGGCGAGGCGGCGGAACCTATGTCAGGGCCTGATCACGATCAAGCCCGGTTCAGCCATTTATTTTGGGCCGTGATCGTCGATCCTTCGGGACCTCCCGACACGCTGCCGTCAGGAGGCCGGATCCTGCCGCGCTGCAAGGAGGCGAAGCGCGGCAGGGGCCCGGAAAGTCCTATTCGTCGTCCTTCGGCGCCTTGATCTCATCTTCGAAATTGTCGTCGTCCTCGTCCTCGATGAAGGGGACGGAGTCGTCATCGTCATCGTCGGCCAGGACGTCGTCATCCTCGGTCGCTTCACCCATGCCGGGCTCTTCGGTCGGGTCGACGACGGCGTCGTCATCGTCGTCCGGCGTCAGGATCGGCTCGTGGCCTTCCTCATCGATCTCGGGCGTTGCGACCGCTTCTTCTTCCTCGTCCTCGTCGCCGTCGACCTTCTTGTCCTTGACCTGATCTTCATCAGAGTCGTCGGCGGCATAGCCGGCCGGGCGGCCGCGACGGTTGCGCAGCTTCAGCGCCTCCTCCGGATCGAAGTCGGTGCTGCATTTGGGGCAGTGGGCGGGGCGACGGCCCAGGTCGTAGAATTTGGCCTGGCAGTTCGGGCAGACCTGCTTCTGGCCCAGTTCGGGTTTGGCCACGGTTGAAGACCTTTGGCGGGAGTGGGGAAAACGGGCGGCTCCCTTGCCACCCCCTGACGCCGCTGTCAAAAGCCATCTCTGCGCCCCCGCGCCCGATTGACCTGTTCGGAGACCGCCGGGTGTCGATTCCCGCCCATCTGACCGCCCGCCGCAGCCCCGCGCTGTCCGGCCGGGTGCGGGCACCGGGTGACAAGTCCATCTCCCACCGCGCCCTGATCCTCGGGGCCATGGCGACGGGCGTGACCGGAATCGAGGGCCTGCTGGAAGGCGACGACATCCTCGCCACGGCGCGGGCGGTCGAGGCCTTCGGCGCGACGGTCGAACGTCTGGGCGAAGGCCGCTGGCGCGTTGCGGGGCAGGGCGGGTTCAGGCAACCGGCCGGTGTCATCGACTGCGGCAATGCCGGGACGGGGGTTCGCCTGCTGATGGGAGCGGCCGCAGGCTATCCGATCACTACGGATTTCGATGGCGACGCCAGCCTGCGGAAACGGCCGATGAAGCGGGTGACCGGACCGCTGGCCGAAATGGGTGCCCGGTTCGGCTGGCAGGATGCCGCGGACCGGCTGCCGGTCACGGTCGCCGGTGGGGGGCTGTCGGCCATCGACCATGTCCAGACCGTCGCCTCGGCCCAGATCAAGTCGGCCATCCTGCTGGCCGGGCTCAACGCCGCCGGCGTCACCACGGTGACCGAGGCCGAGCCCAGCCGGGACCATACCGAGCGGATGCTCAAGGCTTTCGGGGTCGAGGTCGGGGTCCGGCCGGTCGGCGAGGGCTGGCTCGTCAGCCTCCAGGGCGGACAGGCGCTTGCCGGAACCGTCGTCAACGTCCCCGGCGACCCGTCGTCGGCCGCCTTCCCTCTGGCGGCGGGGCTGATCGTCCCCGGGTCGGAGGTGACGGTCGAGGGCGTGATGCTGAACCCGCTGCGAACCGGCCTGTTCGAGACCTGGCGCGAGATGGGTGCCGACCTGACCGTCTCGAACCGCCGCATGTCCGGGGGCGAGGAGGTCGGCGACATCACTGCCCGGCATTCAACGCTGAAGGGCGTGGTCGTGCCGCCGGAGCGGGCCGCCGCGATGATCGACGAATATCCGGTCCTCGCCGCGACCGCCGCCTTCGCGGAGGGGGCCACGGTGATGCGCGGCATCGGCGAAATGCGGGTCAAGGAGAGCGACCGCATCGCCCTGATGGCGGCAGGGCTGACCGCCTGCGGCGTCCGCGTTGAGGAGGAGCCGGAGGGTTTCACCGTCTTCGGCGGCCCGGTGAAGGGCGGCGCGACCGTCACCACCCACGGCGACCACCGCATCGCCATGAGCCATCTGGTGCTTGGGCTGGCGGCGGACGAGGCGGTGACGGTGGACGAGCCGGGAATGATCGCGACCAGCTTCCCGGGGTTTGTGGAGTTGATGCGCGGGCTCGGGGCGGATATCGCGGCGTCTGAATGACCCGTCCCCTCATCATCGCCGTCGACGGACCCGCCGCCTCGGGCAAGGGCACCATCGCCGCGCGACTGGCGCAGACCTTCGGCCTGCCGTTCCTCGATACCGGCCTGTTGTACCGCGCGGTCGGGGTCGGGGTGCTCGACGCGGGCGGTTCACTTGAGGACGAGGCCGCGGCCGTGGCTGTCGCTCGCGCCCTGAAGGCCGAGAGCCTGCACGACACCGACCGGCTGACCAGCGGCGACGCCGGCGAGGCCGCCAGCCGGGTCGCCGGCTATCCCGGCGTCCGCGCCGCCCTGCTGGACTTCCAGCGCGCCTTTGCCGCCCGGCCGGGCGGGGCGGTGCTGGACGGGCGGGATATCGGCACCGTCATCGCCCCCGACGCCATGGCCAAGCTGTTCATCACGGCGACGCCGGAGGTCCGCGCCCTGCGTCGCTGGAAGCAGCTGACGGGGCGCGGCGACGTCATCGCCTATGAGGACATGCTGGCCGACATCATGCGCCGGGACGAACGCGACGCCGGCCGCGGCGCCGCCCCGATGGTCCAGGCCAAAGACGCCGTCTTGCTGGATACGACCGATATGGATATAGAGGCGGCCTTCGATGCGGCCCGCCGTATCGTCGAGGCGGCGCGTGTCCGGCACGGTCTTTAGGGACCCGAAGGCAAATCCAGCGCGTCATCCTCGGCTTCCGCGGGCGTCCTGACCTTTACCGGCCTCGCATCCAGACGACCTGTTCCTGTTTTTCAACCACCTCGCGCGGGGCCCTTCGGTCGCGCGCCATAACCGTTAGAAACCCAACCACCGTATGACTGACACCAGCTTCTCCCCCTCGCGCGATGATTTCGCCGCGCTGCTCGACGAAACCCTTCAGGGCCGTGACCTCGGCGAAGGTCAGGTCGTCCACGGCCGCGTCGTCGGCATCGAAAAGGACATCCTGATCATCGACGTCGGCCTGAAGACCGAAGGCCGTATCCCGGCCCGCGAGTTCGGCATCGGCGAAGGCGCCGTCATCCCGAAGGTCGGCGACAATGTCGAAGTCTATCTCGAGCGCGTCGAGAACGCCCTGGGTGAAGCCGTCATCAGCCGCGACAAGGCCCGTCGCGAAGAAGCCTGGACCCGTCTGGAAGTCGTGTTCGCCGAGGGCGTGCCGGTCAACGGCGCCATCGTCGGTCGCGTCAAGGGCGGCTTCACCGTCGACCTCGGCGGTGCCTCGGCCTTCCTGCCGGGCTCCCAGGTCGATATCCGCCCGGTGCGCGACGTCGGCCCGCTGATGGGCAAGGAACAGCCCTTCGCCATCCTGAAAATGGACCGTCCGCGCGGCAACATCGTCGTCTCGCGTCGCGCCATCCTCGAGGAAGCCCGCGCCGAGCAGCGCACCGAACTGGTCGGCCAGCTGCTGGAAGGCGAAGTCCGCGAAGGCGTGGTCAAGAACATCACCGACTACGGCGCGTTCGTGGACCTGGGCGGCATCGACGGCCTGCTGCACGTCACCGACATGTCGTGGAAGCGTGTCTCGCACCCCTCGCAGGTCCTCGCCGTCGGCGACACCGTCAAGGTCCAGATCGTCAAGATCAACCCGGACACCCAGCGCATCAGCCTCGGCATGAAGCAGCTGCAGACCGATCCTTGGGACGGCGTCGAAGCCAAATATCCGGTCGGCGCCAAGATGACCGGCCGCATCACCAACATCACCGACTACGGTGCGTTTGTTGAGCTGGAAGCCGGCGTCGAAGGCCTGGTCCACGTCTCGGAAATGTCCTGGACCAAGAAGAACGTCCACCCGGGCAAGATCGTCTCGACCTCGCAGGAAGTCGATGTGGTCGTGCTGGATGTCGACGCCTCCAAGCGCCGTATCTCGCTGGGCCTCAAACAGGCCCAGGACAATCCGTGGGATGCCTTCGTGGCCGCCAACCCGATCGGCTCGACCGTCGAGGGCGAGGTCAAGAACGCCACCGAATTCGGCCTGTTCATCGGTCTGGACAACGACATCGACGGCATGGTGCACCTGTCCGATCTGGACTGGAACGTCTCCGGCGAGGAAGCCATCCAGCGCTACCGCAAGGGCGAGATGGTCAAGGCCAAGGTTCTCGACGTCGACGTCGAGAAGGAACGCGTCTCGCTGGGCATCAAGCAGCTGGGCGGCGATCCGATCGCCGAGGGCGACACCTACAAGAAGGGCCAGCAGGTCACGGTCACGGTCACCTCGATCGAGTCCGGCGGCATCGAGGTCAAGTTCGGCGAGGATGACGCGCCGGTTTCGGCCTTCATCCGCAAGTCCGACCTGTCGCGCGA
>Ga0114980_10000297_pt1 | contig 35229 bp, 37 predicted proteins | sample S_140806_EF_Meta_FD_87018 | JGI IMG/M metagenome (GOLD analysis project Ga0114980, IMG submission 87018) | Freshwater microbial communities from Lake Simoncouche, Canada to study carbon cycling - S_140806_EF_MetaG | ecosystem: Environmental > Aquatic > Freshwater > Lake | place: Lake...
CGCCGGTAAGGCCTCGGCCGAGCAGGTCACCAGCATCAGCCAGTTCTCCGATGTTCGCCCCACCGACTGGGCTTATCAGGCACTCAACAACCTGATCGAGCGCTACGGCTGCGTGGCCGGCTACCCCAACGGCACCTTCAAGGGTGGCCAGGCGATGACCCGCTATGAAGCGGCCGCCCTGCTCAACGCTTGCCTTGATCGCGTCACTGAAGTGACCGACGAGCTCAAGCGTTTGATGGCTGAGTTCGAAAAGGAACTCGCCGTGCTGCGCGGCCGGGTGGACAAGCTGGAGGCCAAGGTCGGTGAGCTGGAGGCCACCCAGTTCTCCACCACCACCAAGCTCCAGGGCGATACGGTCTTCGTGATCGGGGCCAATAGCTTCGGTGGCAGTCAGGATGGCCCTAACACGGCTCCCAATGTCCCGACCGCAGAGCGCACCAAGTACGGCAAGACGAATAGCCAAGCTTTCGGCGGCACCACCTTCAACTACGACCTCCGTCTTAACCTCTCCACCAGCTTCACGGGTAAGGATCTTCTCTACACCCGTCTGCGCAGCGGCAACTTTAATAACAGCGCGTTCAGCGGCAGGCCTTACAACCTGATGGCGCTCGATCGCGCCTTCAGCCCCAAGGCGGGTACGGATGTCCTTGAGATTGATCGTCTCTACTACCGCTTCCCAGTTGCTAAGGAATTCACCGTTATGCTCGGCGCTCGCGCCCGTAACACGGAATTCCTGGCGGTTAAGCCCTGGTTCTACGCCGGTAAGGGCACCAATATTCTTGATGTCTTCAGCCTCCACGGCGCCCCTGGAACCTATAACAAGGCCACCGGCGCTGCCTTTGGCGCGATGTGGAAGCAGAGCGTCAAGAAGGGCAAGCCCTATGTGGCGGCGTCCACCTCATACGTGGCCCCGAACGCTGATAACAGCAACTCCACCGATTTTGCTACGGGCGGCGGTCTTTTCAACGATGTGAGCCGCGGCAGCTTCCTGACCCAGCTCGGTTGGGCCGCTCCCCAGTGGGCGATCACCGGTGCTTGGCGTTATGGCCAGTGTGGTCAGAACTTCCGTCGTGGTAGCCAGTTCGCGAACCAGAATCAGCCTTGCTCCACCTTTGGCAGCGGTGATTCTTCCTATTCCAATAACTTTGCTCTGACGGCCGCCTGGCAGCCCCTCAAGGCTGGTTTCGTGCCTTCGGTGAGCCTGGGTTGGGGCTACAACAAGCTCTCGCAAGCCCAGGATATCGGTCCTACGGCTTATAACAGAGCCTCGAACATCAGCGCCAGCCAGTCCTGGTCTGTGGGTCTGGAATGGGCTGATATGTTCGCGAAGGGCAATGCCCTCGGCATGGCGGTGGGCCAGCCGGTGTTTGCCACCAGCCTGCGCAATGGCGACACCCCCAACGACGGCAACTACGCCTGGGAGTGGTGGTACAAGTTCCAGGTCACCGATCACATCAGCGTGACCCCGGCGATCTTCTACTTGAGCCGTCCCGCTGGTCAATACACCGCCCCCGGCGAGACCAACAACGTCTTCGGTGGCCTGGTGCAGACCCAGTTCAAGTTCTGAGTTTCATCGCTCCCTTTGGCCCCCCGTCAGGGGGGCTTTTTTTGTCGTTGCCCAGGGGGGAGGCGCCATGATGGGGGCTGCCCGTGCGCTGCCTTGGCCCCAGCTCGCTCCCCCCAGGTCTTCGGATGCGCCGTGGACCATTACGCCGTCCTGGGGGTGTCGTCCCAGGCCACGCCGATGGAGATCAAGGCCGCCTATCGCGCTTTGGTCAAGCGCCACCATCCGGATGCCGGTGGCGAGGACCAGCAGCGCATCCTTGAGCTCAATGCCGCCTGGGAGGTGCTCCGGGATGGGGAGCGCCGCCGCCGTTATGACGCCGAATCTGGCGGCGCACGGGGGGCTGGGGGCTCGACGACCTGCGCCCCCCCCCGACGCTCCACCAGCGGTGCCAGTGATCAGGAGCTGCTCGGCTGGCTGCAGCAGGTCTACGCACCGATCGATCGCCTGCTCGGTCAGGTGATCAACCCGTTCCCGGCGGCGCTGAAGGCGCTGTCGGCCGATCCCTATGACGATCGCTTGATGGAGGCCTTCTGCCAATTTCTGGAGCAGAGCCGGGCCCGGGTGGACCGGGTGGACAGCCTGTTCCGCTCCAGGGCCTGCCCGTCGACGGCCCAAGGCGTCGGACTGAGCCTCTACCACTGCTTCGGCCAGGTGCAGGACGCCTTGGCGGAATTGGAGCGTTACACGATGGGTTACGTGGACAGTTACCTGCGTGATGGGCGGGAAATGCTGCGCGAGGCCCAACGGCGGCGCGACCGCCTGCATGAGGAGCGTCGCCGGCTGGAGGTCTGACGTTGGGGCTCAGGCGGTTGGATAGGGCTCCAGCTGATCCAGCCGCAGCCAGACGTCCGGAACGGGGCGGCTCCAGTGGATTTGGCCATAGGCCCCACGCACCGCGAGCAGTTCTCCAGGTCCTTCAAACACGTAGGCCGGCGGCTCGGGATCACTGGCGGCGGCCTCCAGGCTTCCCGTAAAGGCCGTTCGGCTCAGGCGCACCAGGGCTCCCTTTTTGAGGGGAGGCAGCGCCGTCGGGCCGGTACTGGCTGCGGCGACAGACGGATCGGCCATGACAGAAGAACGTACGTAAGGCAGGCTAAGGCCGCCCCAAGCTGCCCGTCCGGTGCAATCCAGCCTGGCTCTGTTCCTCGCCGTTTTCGGTGCGCTGCTGCTGGTGGCCGTCCTGCTCGATGACTTCTCCGCCAACCTTCAGGTCCCAGGCATCTTGCTCGTGCTGTTGCTGGGTCTGCTCACCGATAACGATCTTGAGGTCACAGGGGGGCATGGGGTCACTTTGCTGACGCTGCCTCAGGCCGATCAGGTCACTCAAGTGGCGCTCGGTTTGGTGCTGTTCTTCGGGGGGCTTACCACGAACTGGCATGAGCTCAAAGCTGTGCTTCGACCTGCCATTCGCCTCGCCAGCCTCGGCGCGCTGCTCACGGCGGTCGTGATCATGGCGGCGGTGTTTGGGCTCGAGAGTTTGCCCTTCACTCCGCTCAAGCCCAACATGGTCACGGCCCTGTTCGTGGGGGCCATGCTTTGCAGCACCGACGCCACGGCTGTACTGGCCATGCTGCGTCCCCTCACCGGTCGGCTGCCCAAGAAGGTGCTCGACCTGATCGAGTGTGAATCGGCGTTCAACGATCCCGTGGCCGTGCTGCTGGCGGGCCTGGCCATGGCCCTGGCCACCGGTAGCCAGGGTGCGCAACCCTCCGCTCTGGTGATCAATGTGGTGCGGCAGTTTCTTGTCGGTGCCTTGCTGGGGGTTCTTGGCGGCGGGTTGGCGCAGCAAATCCTCTCCTCCCGCCGTTCCCTCACCAGCCCCTCCATGTTGGCGGTGGTCAGCCTGGCGCTGTTGATGCTGCTGATGGGCGGCACCATGTTGCTTGGCGGCAGTGCCCTGCTGGCGGCCTATATCTCCGGTCTGGTGCTGGCCAACAGTGGCGATTGTGATCGCACCGTGTTGGAGGAGGCCCATGCTGGCTTTGCCAAGATGGCTGAGATGTTGATGTTCCTGTGCCTGGGGCTGGTGGTGCAGCTGGATCAGGTGCTGGACCTTTTCGTACGGACAATGATGTTGTTCATCTTGATGCAGTTGGCCCGCTGGTTCGTGGTCCATATCCTGTTAATGGGCAGCGCCTTCCGCTCCTCTGAAAAAAAGTTCATCTCCCTGGCGGGCCTGCGGGGGGCGGTGCCGATTGCCCTGGCGATTCAGGCGGCCGCCAGTGGCGTTGCCTGGGGGAAACCGATGCCGGCCCTGGCCCTGGGGGTGGTCCTGTGGGGCCTGGTGCTGCAGGGTCTGACCCTGGTTCCTGCCGCGCGTCGTCTCGGCCTAGCCTCAGTGGACTGACTAGACCCGAGGGAAGGGATGCGGCTGTTGCTCTTGGGCTGTTCCGGGTTTGTCGGCCGGGAACTGGTGCCGATCCTGCTCGAACTCGGCCATCAGATCACCTTGGTGAGTCGTCAGGCCCTGCCCTTGGCGTCCCTGTCGGGTGACGATCGGTTCACCAGGGTGCGGCTCAACCCTGCGGAGCCTGCCAGTTGGCAGCAGGCGGCGTTACTTGAGGCGCTAGCGACGGCGGAAGGGGTGGTGAACCTTGCCGGAGAGCCCATCGCCGAGCAGCGCTGGACCCCGGCCCACCTCCAGTTGTTGCGCGCGAGTCGCATCACCACCACCCGCTTGCTGGTGGCGGCGATGGCCGAGCTATCCCAACCCCCCGCGGTGCTGGTCAACGGTTCGGCGGTGGGCTACTACGGCACCAGTGAAGAGGCCAGCTTCCGGGAAACCACCCCGGCGGGTGCCGATCTTCTCGGCCAGCTGTGCCAAGACTGGGAGGCGGCGGCCCTTGAGGCTCCGTCGCCTTGTCGGGTGGTGATCCTCCGTATCGGCATCGTGTTGGGTCCCGATGGGGGCGCCCTCGGCAAGATGTTGCCGGTGTTCCGGGCGGGGTTCGGCGGTCCGGTGGGTTCCGGACGCCAGTGGATGAGCTGGATTCATCGCCAGGATCTCTGCCGGTTGATCGCTATCGCCCTTGAGGACAACACGTTCCGTGGCGCCTATAACGCCGTAGCTCCCCAGCCGATCCGCATGGCGCAGTTCGCGGAGGCCCTGGGTCGAGCGCTGGGGCGCCCCAGTCTGCTGCCGGTGCCGGCTCCGATCCTGCAGCTCCTCTTGGGTGATGGGGCCCGGGTCGTGCTGGAGGGCCAGCAGGTGGTGCCGGAGCGCCTGCTGGCCGAGGGTTTCTCCTTTCAGTTCGGGGAGCTCAGCGCTGCCCTCGCCGCTGCCACCAACCCAGTACCCCGCTGACCAAGGCCGCCCCCATCAGCAGGCCGATGGCCGGGGTGAACAGGGGCTCCCAAAGGGACTGAAACAGCTGGAGTGGCTGCTCCACATGACGGCTGTGCAACAGCACCGCCACCACGAACCAGACCGCGCCAGCGATCACCAGGAACACATTGGCCACCAACACGGTGTCCAAGGCCCCTTTGAGACGCCGCAGGGGAGCGATCGGAGTGGAGAGGGAGTCAGGCATCACGAGCCTGGGGGGGCGTGGGGAGCAGTTCCATGATCGCCGCTGCCAGGCGGTCACTGCCACCGGCCGTCCCGATCCGTTGGGCACCGAGCGCCGCCAGCTCACGCCGCCAAGCCGGGCCGGCGATGGGATCCGCCTGGCGTTCCAGCAGCCTGGCCGCCAGCGCCGCGCTGGTGGCCAGGCTGCGCTGGTTCGAGCTCCCCCCTGGCGCGCACACCACCCCGGGCCCGAGCAGGCGCCGCTGGGCTTCGGCGAAGCCTGGGGTGAACTGGGGGCCTGCTCCGGGGATCTGTAGGACGGGCTTGCCCAGTCCCACCGCCTGCTCCGCCGCCGTGCCGGTCATCGATAGAACCAGGTCGGTGTCGGCCAGGACCGCGGCGAAACGTCCCCAGTGCAGCTCCAGCAGCAGGGTTCCCCGCCGCCAGCGCACCATCGATCCTTCGCCCTGGCCGGCCTTGTCCAGGGACCAGCCCAGCCGGGTCGCCAGACCTGCCACCAGGTCAGCGTTGAGGTTGCGCACCAGGGCGGCCCGCAGCATGAGCCGTTGCGGATCGTGCAGGGGCTCCGGCAGCAGGGGCAGCAGCCGCAACATCAGCTCCAGATTGGCCAGGGCTTCCGGCAGGCGACTGCCGGGCAGCAGCGCCAGAGCCTGGCGTCCTGGTCGCGGCAGGGGTTCGGGGGATGCCATCACCAGATCTAGAAAAGGATTGCCATGGAACGCCCAGTCGCATCCCTGTTGTTGGCTGAGGTCGGTGGCGGTGAGGGCATCTCGGCTCCAACGGGCCTGGAACAGGGGCCGGCGCAGCAGCCAACCGCAGGGCCAGGGCAGCCGCAGCCGACCTTCGTAGTGGCTGGAATAGGCCACCAGGTAGACGACGGCCGGTTGGCGGGCCAGCCAGGCCGCCAGCACCGGCACCAAGTCGCCCACGACCACCACCAGCTGCCAGCGCCGTCGATGGCGCAGGACCAGGGTCAACCTCCTCAAGAGATAGCCAACCTGGCCTTGGCTCAGTTCCTGCAGGCGGCCCGCCAGGCTGGTGTATCCCAGTCCACCTGTGCTGTATTCGCGGGTTTGGCCGAGCACGGTGATGCCGGCTTGGTAATAGGCCTGACCATGGCCAACCAGGGGCAGAGCCTCAACCGGTTGCCCCCGATCCAGCAAGGCCTTGGCCAGTAGGGCGCCACTGAGATCCTCCCCGTGGCCATTGCTGAGTAGCAGAACGGGCTTCAATCCTCCAGCCAGGCATGCACCTTGGCCAAGGCCGGCCAGCCCGGTTTGCGCTGCATGCCATCGGCAATCGCGCCATCGAGCTCCTCGGCCAGCTCCGGGGCCATCAGTTTCACCCTCTTAACCACATCGATATGCTCGCGCACCCCCTTGGCGCCGGTTTCCAGCATCGCCACGCTGAGGTTGATCCTGGCCTGGGGATCCTGGGGGTTCAGCCGCACCGCGGTACGGGCGGAGTGCAGGGCCGCTTCGGGTTGGTCCATTAACAATTGAAGCCAGGCCAGGCAGGTCCATCCCGCCGATTGGCGAGGTGTCTGTTCGGTGATCGCCAAAAAGTCCTCGATCACCGCTTCGGGGGGAGCTCCCTCCTGATAGCGGCTGATGGCCTGCTCAAACAGGCTGGATGGGCTGTCGGAGCTGGGGGCCGTCATGGCAGCCGGGGGCGCGTTGAAGCCGTTCAGGTTCCCACGGCGCCGGGTCAGACCGCGAACGAACTGCCGCAGCCGCAGGTCTGGGTGGCGTTGGGGTTGGTGAAGTTGAAGCCGCCACCGATCAGGGCACTGGAGAAATCGAGCTGCATCCCATAGATGTACAGCAGGCTTTTGGGATCGCAGACCACCCGAAACTCCTGGCCAGCACTGGGGGAATAGCTGTAGATCTCATCGTCCGTACGGATTTCGGCGGTATCGATGAAGTCCATGGTGTAGCTCATGCCGCTGCAGCCACCGGAGCGCACTCCCACCCGCAGCAGCTTGTCGCTGCCCTGCTGGTGCATCACCGTGGCCAGCTGGCGCATCGCCGGTTCCGTAATCAAAATGCCCTTGCCGTCGATGGCGGTATGGGTTGTTGGCGGTGCCGTGGTGCTGCTCATGGCGGGAACCGCAGGGCCTCTAAAGATTTAGCCACTCTAAGAATCAATGGCGGCGGGTCGCCTGCCCGGTGCGCCGGTTCCCCCCACCTGGGCGCCGTGCCCACCCCTCCATAGAGTCGGGTGCCTTGTGGAGAGCAGTGGTGCGGGTCGCCATCGTGGGTGCGGGTCTGGCGGGTCTGACGGCGGCCGTCGACCTGGTGGAGGCCGGTCACGGGGTGGATCTTTATGAGGCCCGGCCCTTCATGGGGGGCAAGGTGGGCAGTTGGGAAGACGACGACGGCAACCACATCGAGATGGGCTTGCATGTGTTCTTCTTCAATTACGCCAATCTGTTTGCGCTGATGCGCCGCGTCGGCGCCATTGACAACCTCCTGCCCAAGGACCACACCCATCTGTTCGTGAATGCGGGGGGGGATGTGCGGGAGCTGGATTTCCGTTTTCCAATCGGCGCTCCCTTCAATGGCCTCAAGGCCTTTTTCACCACCCCCCAGCTCGATTGGATCGACAAGCTGCGCAATGCCCTGGCCCTGGGCACCAGTCCGATCGTGCGCGGCCTGGTGGATTACGAGGGCGCGATGCGGGTGATTCGAGACCTGGATCGGCTGAGCTTTCAGGAGTGGTTCCTCGGCCATGGCGGCAGCTTGCGCAGCATCCGTCGCCTTTGGAATCCGATCGCCTATGCCCTGGGTTTTCTCGATTGCGAGGCCATCTCGGCCCGCTGCATGCTCACGATTTTTCTGATGTTCGCGGCCCGCACGGAGGCCTCCAAGCTGAACTTGCTCAAGGGCTCGCCCCATCGCTGGCTCACCGGTCCGATCCTGGACTACATCGAGGCCCGGGGCGGTCGGTTGCATCTTCGCCATCGCGTGCGGGAGGTGCTCTATACCGAATCGGATGGGGGCATTCAGGTCACCGGGCTGCAGATGGGAACCCCCGAGGGGGATCGCACAATCCAGGCCGACGCCTATCTGGCGGCCTGCGATGTGCCGGGGATCCAGCGGTTGCTGCCGTCGGCCTGGCGCACCCTGCCCCAGTTTGCGGCGATTGATCGGCTGGAGGCCGTGCCCGTGGCCACGGTGCAGCTCCGTTACGACGGCTGGGTGACCGAATTGGGGACCGACGCGGCGGCGGCGGCGCGGCGGTCCGATCTGGACCGTGCCAGCGGTCTCGACAACCTGCTCTACACGGCCGATGCGGATTTCAGTTGCTTCGCCGATCTGGCCCTGGCCAGCCCGGCCGACTACCGCAAGCCTGGACTGGGATCCCTGCTTCAATGCGTGCTCACCCCGGGTGATCCCTGGATCCCGAAATCCACCGAGGAGATCGTTGCCCACACCGACCGACAGGTGCGCGCCTTGTTTCCCTCGGCCGCATCGCTCACCCTGGTCTGGAGCCATGTGGTCAAGCTCGCCCAATCTCTTTATCGCGAGGCCCCTGGCATGGAACCGTTCCGCCCTGATCAACGCACGCCAGTGGCTAATTTCTTTCTGGCGGGCAGCTATACCCGTCAGGATTACATCGATTCGATGGAGGGCGCCACGATGAGTGGGCGTCTGGCGGCGGCGGCGATCCTGAATCGTCCCGTGGTCCTGGCCACCAACGCGGCAGCCGCCTGAACGGAGCACCCCATGGGACGCTGGCTTGAACACAGTGTGACCACCGAGATCAAGGCTCCGGTGGAGCGGGTCTGGGAGGTGTGGAGTGATCTGGAGGCCATGCCGCGCTGGATGCGCTGGATCGAGTCGGTGGTCACCACCGACGACCCCGATCTCACCAATTGGACGTTGGTGGCCCAGGGCTTTCGCTTCCATTGGCAGGCCAGGATCACCCAGCGGATCGAGGCCCAGCAACTGCATTGGGAATCGGTGGGGGGCCTCCCCACGAAGGGGGCGGTGCGTTTCTATCCGCTTGGTGCGGAGCGCACGGCGGTCAAGCTCACGGTGAGCTATGAACTGCCCGCAATGATTGCGCCGTTGATGGAACCCTCCATCATGGGCACGATCGTCACCAAGGAACTCCAGGCCAACCTTGACCGCTTCCGCGACTGTGTCGAGTCCCCTTCTGCTGGTTAGGGCCCCCTGGGTGCGCTGCCTGCCGCTGGCTCTTTTGGTGGGCTGCGTTGCGGCACCGCCTCAGGGTCAATTGCCCCTTCCAGGGGCCTCGCCCCGGACCCAAGTCCCCCGGAACCAGCCGCCGTCGGCATCCAGGCCCATCGGGGGGGCCGGCTTGGACCCCCTGCCCACCCCCCAGCAGGTCGTCAACGCCTTGTCCCTAGGGCGACGGGATCCGTTCGGCGGGGTGGGTCCCGCCCCGGTCAGGGCCGAGGTGGAGGCGGCGGTCACGCAGTCCGGCACCGGCAAGGACTCCTCCGGAGCTGCCGCTGTCAACGCCCCGCCGGCTGCCCAGGCCCGGAGAGTCCGCCCAGGGCCGCTGCAGTTGCCCTCCGGCTTCCGCCTCACCGGCATGATCCAGAGCGGTGGCCAGAGCCAGGCCTTGGTGGAGTTAGGGACCCAGGCTGGGCCCCTCTGTGTCGGTCAACGGGGCTTTTGCCCAGGGGCGGGGGCTCCTCCTCTCCTTCCGCCCGGCTGGACCGTGGCCAGTATCGATGTGGCCCGCGGTCAGCTCGTGCTGGGTCGGGCCGGCCGGTGGCTCACGACCCGGATCTGAGGGCCTGGACGCAGGCTGCCACCAGCCCGTCGAGGTCGTGGGGATCCGCCTCCCCATCCACCCGCCCCAGCAGCTCCAGGCAGCGGGCACTGGTCTGCGGGCCGATCGACACCACGCGGATTCCTGCCAGGCGATCCCGCCAGGTCGCCCCCAGGCAGCGTTCCAGCAGGGTGCAGGTGTGGCTCACGGTTTTGCCACTGCTGAAGGTGATCGCCGCCAGCCTTTCCTGCTCCAGAGCCAGCAGGGCGGCACTTGGCAGGCTCGCGGGACAGCGGGTTTCGTAGGCCGGCACCTCCACAACCCGGGCGCCGGCGGCGGCGAAGGCCTCCGCCAGCACGGTGCGGCCACCGCTCTGCACCCGGGGCAGCAGCAGCCGCAGTCCCCAGCCGGAGACGGGGAAATGCTCAATCAGGCTGTCGGCCACGAAGGCGGGTGGCACAAAATCCGCCGGGGCGCCGAGATCCTCCAGCCGTTGGGCCGTTTTGCGTCCTACGGCCGCGATCTTCAGGCTCCTCGGGCGGTGCGCCAGGCTGCTTCCCTGAACGGTCAGCCGCCGTTGCACCGCCTCCACCCCGTTGGCGCTGGAGAGCACCAGCCAGTGGAACTGGTCCAACTCAGCCAGGGCCTCGTCCAAGGGGCTCCAGCTGTCGGGGGGACCGATCGTCAGCGCCGGTAGATCCACCACCGCGGCTCCCGCCGCTTCAAAGAGGCGTCGGGCCTCCCCGAGTTGCTGCTCGGCCCGGGTGACGCCGATGCTGTGGCCGCTGAGGGGCAGGGTCATGGGGGGCTGAGGTTCACCAGGTCGCCGGCCCGCTGGGCGAGAGCGCGAGCCTCGTCCGCTCGATTCTGGCCTTGCAAAAGATCAATCGCCTCGCGGAATCCCTGGCGAGCACCAACGATGTCGCCAGCGAGCAACAGGGCTGCCCCCAGATTTTGGTGGCTTTCGGGCCGTTGCGGATCCAGGGCGACCGCTTGGCGATAGGCCGTGATGGCGGCCGGCAGGGCCCCTCGCTGGCGCTGGATCAGGCCCAGGTTGAACCAGGCCAGGGCCAGCTCTGGTGCCCAGGCGCAGGTCTGTTCGGCCACCGTGGCGGCCTCGTCGAGCCGCTGCAACCGCAACAGCAGCCCGGCCAGATTCAGGCCCGCCGCCAGGCTGAGGCGGCGTTCCAGGGGCAGGGCCAGGGCCTCGCGGTAATGGGCGACAGCCCGATCGGGATGGTCCTCGGCTTCCGCCATCGCCAGGTGCAGCAGCAGTTCGAAGCGCTCAGGGTGGGCGTCGCTGGGGCAGTGGCTCAGGCCGGAGTGAAGTAATGGGATCGCCCGATCGGGGCGGCCCTCCGCCAGCTCCAGGCCGGCCAACTTGGCGCTGGCATAGGGGGCGCCCGGGCGCTGATGTAGCTCGGATTCCATGGCCTCACGTAGGCGCTGGGCCTTGGTACTGGCCGCCAGCAGCTCGGGCCGATAACCGTGGTGGATCAGGGCCGCTTCGCCGTACTGGCCGATCCGCCAGTGGGGTTCGCGCTGCAACAGGGCGACCACGCTGTCATCCACCATCGAGTGGTAGGGCCGACTCCAGCGAATGGCTGGATGGCGTCGGAACAGCCGGCTCACGTTGGAGTACGGCGCTTGGCTGGCCCCCTCCTCGCGGCGCAGCAGGTTGATCAGCAGCAGATCGGGATCCGTCATCAGCCGTCGCAAAGGATCGCGGGCTTCGGTGCAGAGGCGTTCATCGGCATCGAGCACCAGCACCCAGTCGCCGTGCACCAGCTCCAGGGCCCGGTTGCGGGCCGGAGCGAAGTCCCCTGGCCAGGCCAGTTGGTGCACCGTGGCACCACAGCGGGCCGCGATGGCACAGGTGGCGTCCGTGGAGCCCGTGTCCACCACCACCATCTCGTCCACGAATCCGGCCACGGAGGCCAGGCACGCCTCCAGCTGCTCGGCTTCGTCGCGCACGATCATCGACAGGCTCAGCATCAGTCGGTGAAGCCCCCGCCGGTGCTGGGGGCTGGGCGGGATGGGGGCTTGCCGAGGCCGAGCCGGCCCAGGAGGACCTCCTGGGCCAGGGGCATCTGGCCGGGGCTGTAGGCCGCCGGGATGGTCGCGTCGAGTAGGGGCCGCAGGTGTTCCCAGAGGTAGGGGCTGCCGTAGACCGCCAGGCCCGCCAGACGGCCCGCCGCCTGCAGCTGTTGAATCACCGCGGGCCAGGGCTCCTGGCCGTCGGCGCTGCCGCGGAATGGATTGCCGCGCACGAAGAGTTGCAGCAGCACGGGGCCTGGCCCCAGTCGTTCCAAGGCCAGGGGGGCTGCCCCATCGTCACTCCAGGGGGAAGGGCTGCGGGCCTCGATCAGGCAGGGGCGCAGGCCGGCGGCGCTGGGGAGCACCAGGGCCGCCGCCGTGGCCGGCAGAAAGCTGCAGTCCAGGGTGGAATCCAGCCGAATCAGATTCACTCCGCTGTCCCCCCAGGCCACGGTCCCCCCTTGAACGCGGAGGCTGTGCTGCACCAAGTCTGAGGCCAGCTGTTGCGCGTGGGCATCGGGACCATTGCTGAGGGGGCCGAGGGGGGCCACTGCACTCGTGGGCTCCGGGGGGGGGGGGCCGTTTTGACGGCAACGTTCCAGGGCCCGTCGCCGCCGCTCCAGGCTGGCCGACAGCCGTTCGGGGCTGATCCGTCCCCGTCGCACCGCCGCCGTGATCGCCGTGATCGCCTCGTCGGCCTCCGCCGGCATCAGCACCAGATCGGCCCCCGCCTCCAGGGCCAGCACCGCCGCCTCCCCAGCCCCGTAGTGCCCGGCGATGGCCTCCATCACCAGGGCATCGGTCACCACCAGACCCCCAAAGCCCAGGTCGCTCCGCAGCAGGTCGTTGAGCACCGCGGCCGAGAGGGTGGCGGGGCGGTCGGGATCAAGGGCAGGCAGCAGCAGATGGGCCGTCATCACGGAAGCCACGTCGGCGGCGATGGCGGCCTGGAACGGGACCAACTCAACCGATTCCAGCCGTTGGCGGCTGTGGGGCAACAGCGGCAGTTCCAGGTGGGAATCGGTGCTGGTGTCGCCGTGCCCGGGGAAGTGCTTGGCACAGCACAGCACCCCTTCGGCCTGGGCCCCGGTCAGGAAGGCGGCCGCCAGGGCGCCGGCGCTGGTTGGTTCCTCCGCCCAGGCGCGCACATTGATCACCGGATTGGCCGGATTGTTGTTGACGTCGCAGACGGGCCCAAGCACCCAGTTCAGCCCCAGGCTTCGGGCTTCGCGTCCGGTGCAGCGTCCATAGGCCTCCGCCAGGCTCAGGGCCAGGGCTGGCTGGTCCTGGTGCAGGCGACCGAGCGCCAAGGGGGGCACGAGCCAGCTGGCTCCGCCAAAGCGCTGGCCCACGCCCTCTTCCACGTCGGCACAAAGCAATAGGGGAGCCTCGCCCGCCCAGGCTTGGAGTTGGGTGCAGCGCAGGCGCAGTTCGGCACCGCTGCCCCCCAGCAGGATCACCCCCCCCACCCCCTCGGCCATCAGGCGTTGCAGGGTGGCGTTATCCAGTTCCCAGCGGGGATACCGACGTTGGGGATCGGTCAGGTGGCCGCTGCCCCGGACCACCAACAGCTGGGCCACCTGGCGGCGCAGGTCGGAGTCAGGGGCCATCGCCATCAGCATCGCTATCAGCATGGTTAATTCCATCGCTTTGGGGCACGGCACCCTCGTCGCTGCCTGGCGGCACCTCGCCCCGTTCCTGCCGATGCTGTTCCAGTCGGTTGAGCAGACCCAGCACCGAGGTGCCGCGCTCCAGGCCCCGGTCGAGCAGGAAAATCACTTCCGGGGTGCGGCGCATCTGCAGCCGCCGGCTCAATTCCCCTTTGACGTAGGGGGAGGCGGCTTTTAGGCCCTCGAGGACGACCTGGCGATCGTCTTCCGTGCCGAGCACGCTCACGAAGATTTTGCAGTGCTGCAGATCGCCGGCCACCTCCACGTCCGTCACGCTGACCATGCCGTGGTGGACCCGTTCGTCCTTGATGCCATTGACCAGTAGCTCGCTCACCTCACGGCGGACCATGGCCGCCACCCGCTCCACCCGACGGCCCTGTGCCATAGCTACGCAACCGGTGCTGGTGTCACCATCGCATGCAACACGAGCCCAAGGCTGAGCAGACCGCTCAGCAACGCACCGACTAGGGCCACCGCCGTCACTGGATTGCTGAGGCGTTGCAGCAGGGGATCCACCACGGAGTTCAGCACGCCAAGGCCGAAGGCGATCAGATAACGCGGATAGCGCGTCACATTCACCAGAAAGTCCTTCATCGCCTCTGCTGCCGACGCCGATTGCCGCTGGCTACTCTGCCGCCCGAAGGACCACCCTGCCGATCTCCCTGGGCCCGTCCCAGGCCCCTCCCCTGGAGCCCATGCAACTGCATCAGTTCAGACACTCCGCCTTTTGCGAGAAGGTGCGCTTGATGCTGGCCTTCAAGGGCCTGGAGGTGACCCTGGTGGAGGTGGTGCCGGGGGTGGGCCAGCTGGAGCTGTTCCGGCTGTCCGGCCAGCGGCAGGTGCCGGTGTTGGTGGAGGGCGGCGACGTGGTGGCGGATTCCACCGCCATTGCCCTCTATCTCGAGGAGCGCCATCCCACGCCGCCCTTGCTGCCGTCCGACCCCCTGTCCCGGGCCCGGGTGTTGTTGTTGGAGGATTGGGCCGACTCCGCCCTGGCGGCCGGATGCCGTCAGGCCCTGCTGCAGGCCGCGGCCGCCGATCCGGTGTTGCGCACCGCGCTATTGCCGGAGGCGGCGCCGGCGCCCCTGCGGACCCTGGTCAGCGCTCTTCCGTCCGGCCTGCTCAGCCCCGCCACGGAAACGCTGCGGGATCTGTTCCGTCCGGCCCAGGCCAGTCAGTTGCGCCGCACTCTGGATCAACTGGCCGTCCTGGTGGCGGCCCAGCCCTATCTGGAGGGGGGGGCGCTGTCCCTGGCCGACCTGGCCGTGGCGGCCCAGCTGACCCTGTTGCAGTTTCCTGCCACCGCCGGGGCTCCCCTGGCGGGGCGTGGGGTGGCTGGCCTCGCCGACCACCCCGGGCTCGCGCCGTTGTTCAGCTGGCGGGATCGGATCCTGGCCGAGGCTGGACGGGGCTAAGGCCCCGCACCATCGCCAGGATGGGGGGACGCCGTGCGGTCTCCATGTCCGATCCCCTGATTCGGGAGCTCGATCACTACGTGGTGTTGGAGCCCGGACGCTGCGAGCAGATCCTCACCGCAGCCGAAACCCTCGCCTGGCTGGTGGTCCACCTGGAGTGCCTGGGGGAGCCACCGGCTGATCTGGCCTCCCTGGCCAGCGCGGAGTTGCGGGCCGAACGGTTGCTGGCCACGGCCTGCGCCCTTGAGCTGACGCCCGGTTTGGAGATCCAGTGGTTCGCCGTGCGGTTGGAGCCTCCCCAGTGAGGGCGCCTGGCGGGAAACGCCTCAGTTGAGGGAGGGGTGGTGGTGTCCATCGGCGTCCACCAGGCTCACGGGCTGGGTGGGAGCACTGGCGCGGGCCTTGAGAATCGTGGGCAGCTCGGCCAGCACCTGCGCCGCCACGGCCTGCGGTCCCTCCGGCCGCAGCTCCTGGTCGATGCGCAGATCCGCCTGGGCATAGAGGGGACGTCGCTCCCGGAGCAGGGTCCGTAGCCGGGCTTCGGGATCCCCGCTGTTCAGCAGGGGGCGGGCGGTGCTGTCGGCCCGCAGCCGCGCCAGCAGCACCGGCTCCGGCGCATCCAGCCACACCACCACGCCCTGGTGCAGGTGGCCCCAGTTCTGCGGTTGGGTCACTGCCCCGCCCCCGGTGGCGACTACCAGCGAATGCCAGTGGGCCAGTTGATTCAGCACCGCCGTTTCCAACTGGCGGAAGCCCGCTTCGCCGTCAGTCGCGAAGATCTCCGGAATTGAGCGGCCGGCGGCCGCGCTGATCACCGCGTCGGCATCCACAAAGCGATAGCCAAGCGCTTCGGCAAGAGGGCGCCCGGTGGCGCTCTTGCCCGCCCCCATCATTCCCACCAGATAGAGATTCAACCCCTGCAGCCGCCGGGCCAGATCACGGTGGGAGGGTGGAGGGAGCTGGGTGGAATCAGCCATGGGCGCACGGCCTCGACGGCAAGCGGAACCCCGTTTCTAGGATGGGTGTCCACAGGGCATGGGAGATGTCCGGCTTCGATCCCGCCCCTGCCCGATGACTGTTCGATGACAGCTCCGACAACCGTCGCCGCCCGCCCCTCTGCCGCTGCTCCCCACGGCCGCGGCCGCCCCTGTGTGATCACCCGAAGGGCTTGCTTCAGTGCCAGTCATCTCTATTGGTTGCCGGAGCTGAGCGCTGAGCAGAACCGGACCCGCTTCGGCGCCTGCAGCCGGGCTCCTGGCCATGGCCACAACTACGAGTTGATTGTGGCCATGGGGGGGGCGTTGGACGCCGATGGCATGGTGCTCAACCTGTCTGAGGTGAAGCACGCTATCCGCGAGCAGGTCATCGAGCCCCTCGATTTCCGATTTTTGAATGAGGCCTGGCCGGACTTCGATCTGGCGACTCCCCACGGACGCTTGCCCACCACCGAGGCGCTGTTACTGGCGATTCGAGACCGCCTAGCCGCCCATCTGCCCCTGATGGGTCTGCGGCTTTATGAAACCCCCAACCTCTGGGCCGACGTCCTGATCGATCCCAACCGCAATCCCATGGAAGCCTTCCTCTCCCTCCGTACCCACTTCGCCGCCGCCCATCGCCTGGCCCGGCCGGAACTCAGCCAGGCTGAGAATGAGGCCATCTACGGCAAGTGTGCCCGGCCCCATGGTCATGGTCACAACTACCTCCTGGATGTCACGGTGCGGGGCCCCATCGACGCCAGGACCGGCATGGTCTGCGATCTGGCGGTTTTGCAGCAGTTGGTGAATGATCTGGTGGTCGAACCGTTCGACCACACCTTTCTCAACAAGGACGTAGCCCACTTCGCCGCCTGCGTGCCCACCGCCGAGAACATCGCCTTGCACATCGCTGATCTGCTGATGGGCCCGATTGCGGCCACGGGCGCCCGCTTGCACAAGGTGCGGCTGCAGGAAAGCCCCAACAATGCCGCCGAGGTGTTTGCGGAAACTCCTCTGCTTGGGGTTCTGCCAGCGACCCTTGAGACGCTTGTCGCGGTCTGATGGGCGTGCCGTCGCCGATCTGAGGTTGAGGTTGGTGCTGGCGGTCAGCCTGGATGGTCGGCTGGCCCCCGCCTCTGGTGGTGCCGCGCAGCTGGGCGGTCAGGGCGATCGCCGGGTGCTGGAGGAGGCTTTGGCCTGGGCTGATGGTTGTCTGATTGGCGCCGAAACCTTGCGTCGCCACGGCAGCACCTGTCTGATTCATGGGGACGACCTGCTGGCGCACCGTCGTCGGGCTGGGCGGGAGCCCCAACCCGTGGCCATTGCGGTGAGTCGGAGCGGCCTGCTTCCGGAGGTCCTGCCCTTTTTTCATCAACCGGTGCGGCGGTGGTTGTTGCAACCCTCAACCGAGTTGCTGCCCGCCCCCGGGTCAAGGGCCGCGGCCGGGGGATTTGAGCGCCAGATTCCCCTTTCGACCTGGTCGGCGGCCCTAGCCCTCCTGGCGGCAGCGGGGCTGGAGCGGTTGGCTGTGTTGGGCGGGGCCATGCTGGCGGCCGATCTGCTGGCCCAGGGTCTCGTGGATGAATTGCAGCTCACCTTCTGCCCGCAGCTGCTGGGGGGGGCACACACCTGGTTGCCGGTCACGGCGGCGGGGGGCTGCGGCCTGCCGGGGGATTGGCAGCTGCTGGAGCATCGCGCCCTGGAGGGGGAGGAGCTGCTGGTGCGTTACGGCCGGCGGCGGCGTTAAGGCCGCTCGGCCGGCAACCCCCGGGTGCCGAAGCGTTGGCCAAGCTCCCGGAGCGGCACGGACTTGAGGCTGTCGGCCGGCAGGCCGAACATTTTCGCCAGACAGCGTTTCACCACCCCTTCACTGGCGTCCCCGAAGCGGCCGCTTACCAGCTCGGTCACCACGTCAAGTCCGCGGCCGCTGCGGTCCGTTTCTTCGATCAGGCACTTGCTGGTGGGAACCGCCAGCTTGCGACAGGGGTCCTGCAGACTGGCCTCCAGTTCGGGGCGCCCTCCGGAGGCGGTATCGACGCACAGTCGTGCCAGGCGGTTTTCCAGCTGGGGGCGCATCAGTAACAACACCGGCTCGAGCAGCCCCGCTGCGGCCGGTGCCGGCCGTACCAGGGGCCAGAAGCCGGCGCTGATCCCGCCGAAGGTGAGACAGAGCAGGAGGATCCGCGGCAACTGGGCCATCGAGGATGGGGGCGCTCAGGCGAGGCGTGGCCTGGTTAGTTTTGCCCCTCAACGCCCGTTCTGTCGTCTCCAGCCATGGCCGAGCTGCAAGCCCGCTGGCATCAGGCGACCGCGGAGCTGCCCAACGATCAGTGGCAAGCCCTGCTGACGGAGCCTGGCCAGTTAGCAAGGGAGGGGGTGGTTGCGTCCCCCTTCTATGGCTGGAATTGGCTGCATCAGCTCGAAGTCAGCGGCAGCATCGTGCCGCGCCAAGGCTGGCAGCCCTGCCATCTGGGCCTGTGGCGGGGCGAGCAATTGGTGGCGGTGGCCCCCCTTTATCTCAAGGGGCACAGCTACGGCGAGTTTGTTTTCGATCAGGCTTTTGCTCAGCTGGCGGATCAGCTGGGCCTGCGGTACTACCCGAAACTGGTGGGGATGAGCCCGGTGAGTCCGGTGGAGGGCTATCGCTTCCTGTTTGCCGCCGGGGAGGACGCCGCCCGTCTGACGGTGCTGATGCTGGAGCGGATCGACGACTTCTGCCGCCAGAACAGCATCCTCAGTTGTAACTTTCTCTACGTTGATCCCCACTGGCGCTCCCTGGCTGAGGCGGCTGGCTGTGCGGTCTGGCTGAACCATCAGAGCCAGTGGCGCAATCCGGGGTTTGGCGATTTCGAGGCCTATCTCGCCAGTTTCAATGCCAATCAACGGCGGAACATTCGTCGGGAACGGCGCTCCGTGGCCGAGGCCGGAATCACGGTGACCCCCCTGGCGGGTGAGGCAATTCCCTCGGGGCTGCTGGAGCAAATGCATCATTTCTACGCCCAACATTGCCGCCGCTGGGGCGCCTGGGGTAGTAAGTATCTCAGCGAGGAGTTCTTCCGGGCCGCCGCTGTTGAATTGCGCGAGCACCTTGTGCTGTTCAGTGCCCACCGTGGTGATCCTCAGTCCCCCCTGGCGATGTCCCTGTGTGTGCACAATGGCGAGGCCCTTTGGGGGCGGTACTGGGGGAGTGACATCGACCTCGAAAACCTGCATTTCGAGGTGTGTTACTACGCTCCGATCGCCTGGGCGATTGCCCAGGGCCTGACTCGGTTCGACCCTGGTGCCGGCGGTAGCCACAAGCGCCGCCGGGGCTTTGTGGCGGAGCCGCGGGCCAGCCTGCATCGCTGGAGTGATCCGCGCTTCGCGGCGATCCTGGGCCAGTGGTTGCCAGGGGCGAACCGTCAGGTGCTGGCGGAGATCACGGCAATCAATGACGAGCTGCCGTTCACCGCTGCCTACGATCCTCCCCATGCCTAGTTTTTCCCAAACGCAGCCCGACGAGTCTCTCCCTCAGCCCGTGGGACGGGAGGTTCTCGATGCCCACCTTTCCCAACGTTTTATCGCCCTGGATCCCCAGGGCTATTTCTTGCTCAAGGTGGATGCGGCTGCCGGCCAACTGGTGGCGGAGCATTACCCCAACGGCATTGACGACCGTGGCCTGGCCACCGATCCCGACACCGGCGAGGTGATCAGTTGCTCCGCCAGTCGTCCCCGCAGGCCCGTGGCGGTCTATCGCGGGCGAACAGCCAAGGAGCTGGGCATTGCCCTGACGGAGGGAGAGGGCCCGCTGCCGATTGGTCGGCTGGATCATGCCCTCTACCTAGGCCGCGAGTTGCAGAAGGCCGAAGACTGTCTGGCTGAAGGCCGGCCCTATGTGCAGGACTGAGGCCGGCCGTAGGCCGGAGGCCTCAGGCGGGTTGAAGCTCCCGGCTGGGCTCCAGCGATGCCGTGGGCGGATCTGGAGGTAGGGAGGCTAGCTGGTCTTCGATTTCACGGGTCACCACACCGCGATATTCCTGGAAATGTTCGTTATGGGCCAACACCACAAGGAACTGTTCCAGACAGTCTGGGTTGCGGCGGGCGACGGTGGCCAGGGAGCTCCAGAAGCGCCAGCGGGTGTCGCGCTGGAATCCCTGACGCCAGATCACAATTGCCAGGGCACGGAGATCGGTCCAGCTGGGCAGGGATGATTTGTCGGAGGCTTGGGGTTGGACGAAGGCGCGCCAACGGGGTTTGCCCATCTTCAGGTAGTAATGGGTGACTCGATCGATATAGGCGTTCGGCTCATAGAGATTGCAGAAGGCATCCACGTACTCGTTGGCGATGTCGCGGATTGGTCTTGTGGGTACGAAATTAAGCAGGTTGGTCTGGTTCACGCCCTTGGCATCGGCCTTGTCCTCGATCAAGCGACCTTCTTTCTCGAGGCGGTGCCAGAGGCCGGTGTTGGGCAGGGCCTGCAACATGCCCATCATGGCGGCGGGGATGCCGGTGCGGCTCACGAAGCGCACAATCCGATCTCCGGCGCCGCTCTGCTCGCCGTCAAAGCCGATGATGAAGCCGGCCATCACCCGGATGCCGTAGGAGGTGATTCGGTCCACCGACTCCTCTAGGGAGCTGCGGGTGTTTTGGTGCTTGCCGGCTACCGACAGGCTGGCCTCATCGGGGGTTTCGATGCCTAGGAAGACGGCCTCAAAGCGGGCTTCGGCCATCATCCGCATCATCTCCTCATCGGAGGCCAGATCCACAGACGCTTCGGTGGTGAAGGTGAAGGGGTAACCGTGTTCGATCTGCCACTGCTTGATCGCCGGCAAGAGCAATTTGGCATTGCGTTTGTTACCGATGAAGTTGTCGTCCACCAGGAAAATGGCACGGCGCCAACCCAGGTCATGGAGGCGCTGGAGTTCGGCCACCAGCTGCTCCGGTGACTTGGTCCGCGGCTTACGGCCATACAGCACGATGATGTCGCAGAACTCACACTGAAATGGGCAGCCGCGTGAGAACTGCACGCTCATCGAGTCGTAGGCGTCGAGCTCCAGTAAGTCGAAACGGGGCACCGGAGTGGAGGTCACATCGGGTTTCTCGCCGTTGGCACTGAACCGACCGCCGGGCTCACCCCGTTGAATCGCTTCGATGAACATTGGCAGGGTGATCTCGCCCTCATCGAGAATCTTGAAATCCACCAGATCCAGTTCCGGTGCATCGGGGGTGGAGCTGGCAAAGGGACCACCGACGGCCACCGGCAGTCCCCGGGCCTTGGCTTTGGCGATCTGGGCGGCCATGTCGGCCCGCTGCACGATCATGCCGGAAATCACCACCAGCTCGGCCCAGGCCCATTCCGCTTCCGTCACCTCCCGCACGTTGCGGTCCACCAGTTTCATGGCCCAGTCCTGGGGCAGCAGGGCCGCCACGGTCACCAGGCCGAGCGGCGGCAGTAGCACCTTCCGATTCACCAATTCCAGGATCTTCTCGTAGCTCCAGAAGGTCTTGGGAAACTCGGGATAGATGAAGAGAGTGCGCATGCGTGGGGGAGTGGGGCGGAAGGCTGATGGCGCTGGCGCGGGCAATGGAGGCAGAGCGCCCTGGCTTGTCTGTGCTGGGTGCTCCGCTGGAACGAATCGGGGAAGTTGAGTCAGCGTAAGCGGTTTCCGAGAACCTTGGTCCGTTCCGGGCCCTGTTCTGCTGTAATGGCCCCACTCCTTGCACTGGATCCATGGGCGTGGCGATCTACTTCGCACTCGTGGGTGGTGGTCTCACCGCCGCCTTTGTCGCCACGGTGGTGCTGCGGGGCGTCAAGCTGATCTGAGCCGGAGTCGGCCGCGGCGCAGGAGTTCGGTCGCGCCCAGCACCAGGCCGGTGGTCCCCATCAGGGCAAAGGTCCCCTGCAGGCCCACCCGCAGCGTCAGGAAGGAGGCGATCAGGCCGCTGAGGCCGCCGCCCCCCAGGAAGGCGATTTGCCCGAGGCCCGCCATCCGACCCCGCAGTCGCATCGGAGCGCCCACCTGGCCGATCAGATTGGCTCCGGCCAGCAAGCAGGCGGTACCGGCTCCGATCATGAACGTCATGGCCAGGCACACCACCTCCCTGGCCATGCCGTGAAGCCCCCTCTGGGCGACGGCCATGCCCAGCTGGGCCAGTCCCGTCATCACGGTACAAACCCCTAGCAGGAGAGCCGGCCGTTGGCTGAGCCAAAGGCTGTTGCGTTGCAGTATCACTCCGCCGGTAATGCTTCCGGCCGCCAGCACGCTGGTGAACGTGCCGAGGGCCTGGGGCGAAGGGCCGATCACCTCGGCGGCAATGAAGGGCGCCAGGCCGGGGTGGAAAAAGATGAGCATGCAGGCCAGGGCCGTGAAGCGCAGCACGTGGCGCAGGGTGGGGCCGCAGTCGTGCCAGGCGGCCACCAGGGTGGTGCCATGGGCCAGGGAACTGGGAGCATCGGCGGCGGGGTGGGGCCGAAGTAGCCAGATCACTGTGGCGATGGGGATCAGATAGGAGAGTGCGTCCAGGGCTAGGGCCATCACTGGGCCGGTTAAGGCCAGTAGCCAGCCCCCCAGGGGCGGTCCCACTAGCTTGCCCACGTTGAACACCACGGAGAAGCTGGCCAGGTAGGGCCCAAGCTGCTCCGGGGAGTCCACGAGCAAGGCCGTGTATTTGTTGCGGGCCGTGAGTTCGTAGGTGCCGGCCACCCCCACCAGCAGGGTGCTGAGCAGCAGCATGACGACCTGGCCCTGACCATGAAGGAGGGGAATGGCCAAGGCCCCCAGGGCGGCGCTGGCAAACAGGCCCCACTGGGCACGGATCAGCACCTGTTCACACCCCACCCGGTCGGTGAGAACGCCCGCCGGTCCACTCACCAGCAGGCTCGGTAACGACAGGGCGCCGAAGTGGAGGGCCAAGAGCAGGGGGTTGCCGGTGCCGTGCATCAGGATCCAGCCCTTGGCGGTGAGCCCGGCAAAACTGCCCGCCGTGCTGAGGCCGGAGGCCAGCAGGAACGTGGTGCGTTGATGGCGCAGCAGGGTCTGATACAGACCCGATCCGATCAACGGTCCCCTTGCTGGGGCTGGCGCAGCTCGGCCACCATGGCGCTAGCTCCCACCACCTCACCCAACAGGTCGTAGGTGTCGGCGGCGGTGATGCGCACTGGAACCATGGTGCCGGGGGCCGCGCTCAGGCCACCGGCTCCGGGTCGCACCCGCACTTCCCCATCCACCTCCGGGGCAAAGCGGGCGCAGCGCCCGATCATCTCGCCGGTGCCGGGATGCTCCTGTTCAATCAGCACATCCACGATCTTTCCGACCCATTGGCTGTTGCGGGCCGCGGCGATCGGTTGCTGGAGGGCCATGAGTTGATTTTTGCGTTCCTGGGCCACGTCGCTTGGAACCGCATGGGGCAGGCTGGCCGCTGGGGTGCCGTCCTCCGGCGAGAACGTGAACACTCCAACGTGGTCGAACTGCTGGGCGGTCACGAAATCCAGCAGGTGCTGGAAGTGCTCGTCCGTTTCTCCGGGGTAGCCCACGATGAAGGTGGTGCGCAACACCGCCTCGGGAAGCTGGTCCCGGATGCGTCGTAGCAGGCCGCCGGTGACGTCAGCCTGCCAGGGGCGATTCATGGCGCGCAGCACCTCTGGATGGCTGTGTTGGAGCGGCAGATCCAGATAGGGCAGCACATTCGGGACCTCCCGGTAGGCCGCCAACACCTCGGGGGTGAGACCAGTGGGATAGGCGTAGTGCACCCGAATCCAAGGAATTTCCACGGATCCCAGGGCCCGCAACAGTTCCGCAAGGAGTGGTTGGCCCCCGAGGTCGAGGCCGTAGTTGGTGGTGATCTGGCTGATCAGGATCAGTTCCTGGACCCCCTGGGCGGCCAGCTGTTCTGCTTCGGCCACGATCGAGGCGATCGGGCGGGAGCGTTGGTCGCCCCGCAGCCTGGGAATGATGCAGAACGCACAGCGGTAATCGCAGCCCTCGGCCACCTTCAAGTAGGCCACAGCCTCCCCGGTGGTGCGGTAGCGAGGCAGGTGCTCATCCCCTACGAAGCTGGGGGTGGCGCTCACCCGGTTGACCCGTTCCCCTGCCTCCACCCGCTCCAGCACCTCCACGATGTGCTGGTAGTCGCCGGTGCCCACGATGGCCTTGGCCTCCGGCAGCGACTCCAGCAGCTCCTGCTGGAAATGCTGCGCCAGACAGCCGGCGATGATCAGTTCCTTGCCTTGCTCCGCCAACTCCACCAGGGTGCGCACCGATTCCTCGCGGGCGTCCTGGATGAAGCTGCAGGTGTTCACCACCACCACCCTGGCTTCCGTTTCGTCGGCACTCACGCCATAGCCGGCCTGGGCCAGTAGGCCCAGCATGTGTTCCGTATCCACCCGGTTTTTCTCGCAACCCAGGTGGGCAAAGGCCACGGTCGGACGACTGCCTTGCTCGGGAGCGGGCTGGGCTGAGCTAGGGGCTGATCCCATCAGAACGGGGCCGGGGGCGGTGCCAAGCCCCCACCCTATGGCGACAGCATCGACGGTGACTGCCACAATCCTGTTGCGTTCCCTTCTGCCCCGTGACCTCCACCCGTCTGGCCAGTCGGCTGAACAACCGGCGCCGTAACGACCCAGGCCACCGCTGGGTGCGGGTGGCGATGGCGGTACTTGCCAGCATTGGGGCCATCGACACCGGGGCGATCACCCTCAAGCGCTGGGGCCTGCTGGCGCCCCTGGCGTGCCCCGGGGGCGCCGAGGCCTGCGACAAGGTGCTGAACAGCCCTTGGGCCACCGTGTTCGGTCAGCCCCTGTCGCTGTATGGCTGTTTGGCCTACGCCGCAGTGGTGCTGTTGGCAGTGCTGCCGCTGCTGGTGCGGGGCGAGAGCCGCAGTTCTCTGGCCACGGCAAGCCGCTGGGGGCTGTTTTTGGTCAGCACCGGGATGGCCACCTTCAGCATGCAGTTGCTTGGGCTGATGGCGTTTCGCATCCATGCCGTCTGCGCCTTCTGCATTCTTTCGGCTTGCATCACGGTCGCCCTGCTGGTGCTGTCGCTGGTGGGGGGAGATTGGGAGGATCGCGGCAAGGTGATCTTCCGCGGGGTGCTCACCTCCCTTGCGGTGATCGTGATCGGCATCGGTTGGATCACAGCCGTTGACCGACCGGCAACGGCCACCGCCCCAGGCATGCCCGCGCCTGTTACCAGTGTCAGCAGCCCGGCGGCCCTGGCCCTCGCGAGGCATCTGACGTCGTCTGGAGCGGCCATGTACACCGCCTATTGGTGTCCCCATTGCCATGAACAGAAGGAATTGTTCGGACGACAGGCCACGGCCGAATTGAAGGTTATTGAGTGTGCCCCCGATGGCCACAACAATCAGAAGGCCCTTTGTGATTCCAAGAAGCTGCAGGGATTCCCCACCTGGGAAATCAACGGAAAATTGGAGTCTGGGGTCAAGCCGTTGGCCAAGCTGGCCGAGATGAGTGGATTCAAGGGTTCAGGGCTCTGAGTCCTACCGCTTCGTCGTCCACGAGACCCACCGCCGTCGTCTGGACATTCCGACCAAGTTGCTGAAGGGTGTGACATCGCCAGAACGGCTGGGGGGCAGGGGTATCGGTTCGATAGTGGCCGCCACGGCTTTCCTCTCGAAATTGAGCCGCTTCCATCAGGAGTTCGGCCAGCAGCAGCCGTTGGGCGAACTCCTGGAGCAGTAACAGCCCGGCGACTGCATCGGCGCTGAGCTCCAGTTGGTCACCGGGCCGCAGATCGCGCGTGCGGCGCAACAGGGGTTGGGTGTCCAGTTCGGCGCGCTGTTGGCGAACCCGGGCCAGGCCCCGGCCTAGGTCCGAACCGTGGCGCTCCACCCCCGCCACCTGCCAGCAGAGTTGGCGCAGCTCCTGGATCGCTCCCTCCAGAGCATCGGGCGCGGGTCCGGTCAGCGTCAGCTGCTCACAGGATTCCGCAGGCCGGCTGGGCGGCAGAGGTTGCAGCTGAATCTGGCGAAGCTGGCGAGCGAACACCAGGCATTCCATCAGGGAGTTGCTGGCCAGTCGGTTGGCGCCATGGACACCGGTGCAGGCCACTTCCCCCACGGCGTAGAGGCCGGGCAGGCTGGTGGCCGCATTCAGGTCGGTGCTCACGCCGCCCATCCAGTAATGGGCGGCGGGTGCCACCGGCACGGGCGCGTCCGTGGGGGTCAGACCCAGGGAACGACAGCGCGACAGGATTGTGGGGAATTGGCGTTCGAGTTTTTCACGGCCCACCGGACGCAGATCCAGCCATAGATGGTCCACCCCCTGCTCCTGCATGCTGCGGGCCAGGGCGCGGCTGACCTGATCCCGGGGCGCCAGATCACCGCCCGCCAGTTGGGCCACCGGGCTGCGCCCTTGTTGGTCGCACAGCCGCGCCCCTTCCCCCCGGACGGCCTCACTGATCAGGAAGTGGGGCGCGCCCGGCAACATCAGGGCCGTGGGATGGAACTGGACGAATTCCAGATCCCGGACGATCGCCCCGGCCCGCCAGGCCATGGCCACGCCATCTCCGCTGGCCTGGCTTGGGTTGGTGGTGTGGGAGAACAGATGGCCGCCCCCGCCGCTGGCCAGCACCACCGCCCCGGCCCGGAGCCAGCGCAGATGGTGGCCATGCAGAACCTGGAGGCCGACGCAGCGACCGGCCTCGATCCAGAGCTGCAGGGCGGGAACGCCCTTGTGGTGTTCCAGTCCTGGCCGGCGTAGGACTTCCCGCTCCAGGGAATCCACCAAGGCGCCTCCGGTGCGGTCCTGGGCGTGCAGGACCCTACGGTGGCTGTGGGCGGCCTCCAGGGTGGTGCTCAGGCCATCGCCGTTGCGATCGAAGGCCATGCCCAGCTCTAGCAGCCGGCTGACGCAATCGGGGGCCTGGGTTACGAGCAGGGCCACCGCCTCGGGATCGCAGAGCCCGGCACCAGCACGGAGCGTATCGGTGATGTGGCTGGCCAGGCTGTCGTCCGGTCGGGTGACGGCGGCAATCCCCCCCTGGGCCCAGCGGCTGGCAGAAGGGGGACTGGCGTGCTTACTGAGCAGCAGCACCCGCAACTCCGGGGGCAATTCCAGGCAGGCCATCAGGCCAGCGGCACCACTGCCGACCACCACCACATCCCATTGGATGGAAAGGGTTGGGGCAGATTCCCTGGATGGCTGCGGCTGCGGTCCCGATGAAGCGTTCACGGGGTCGTCTGCCGTTGCCATCGCCTTGCCTTGCTGACGGCGAGCCTATGGGATGGGGTTGCCAAAAAAAAGCCGCCGACAGCGTCGGCGGCAAGGAATTCTGGATCGGCCGGGATTTCGGGAGGATCCGATGCGACCAGGATCGGGATCCAGCTCAGCGGTACTGCCCGTCGTTGATGCGATCGAAGCCTTCGTTCAGGGCGATGGCGGGAGGGGTGACCGTGAAGTTGTCCTTGTATTTCTGAAACAGTTCTTTTTGGCGCTCACTCAGATCCAGGCTCAGGACGTCATCAACACTTTGGTAAGGCCCCCCCAGCACGATCTTGCCGGCCAGGGTGGGGTACATGCCTGGGTACTGCTGAAAGCGCCGCACCGAAGAGTTGTTGAGATCGACCTTGCCGGCTCGGGCCGCGATCTTGTCGTCGGCTTCATTACGTAGATCGTCGGCGAAGGCTGCATCAGGCAGCAGCAGGGTGACCAGCAGCCCAGCCAGGACCACACCGCTCATCAGCCAGGCAAGCAGCCGCTTCATCTCGGGACTCCGTGGGAGATCAGGACAGGGACAGGAAAGTGCACGCAGCCGCTGGACAGACGGAAGGGTCGGCAACGGCAGGCGTGGGCAGCACTTCACTGCCATGGTTGACGTTACAGAAGCCCCTACACAACCAGCTCAAAGCAACACAGGCTTTTGCAGATCTTCAGAACCGCGGCTTCGGATCCCATCAGATCACTCCGCTTAGGAGGGGCGTGGCGAGGGCCGCCGCTAGGAACACCCCATCAACCACCACGGTGGTGGCAAGGGCCGCCGCGCTCACGCGCCAGACTTCGCCGCGCTGCCAGAGCCGATGGGCGAGGACCAGTAGCAGGCTGGCGCTGAGCAGGATCGTGAGCAAAGGGAGGGGCTGCAGGGTTGCTTCGGCCGCCTGCTGGAGCAGGGCCGGGGCTTCGGCCAGGGGAGCTTGCAGAACCTGGGGCCAGAGTTGCATCACTCCGGTGGCGGCCATCACCGCATCCGTGGCTGCCGTCCCGAACAGGGAGGCAAGGTAGAAGGCGCCGGCCAGCCGCCAACGGCCCCCCAGCCCGGCGAGGGCCAGGGGCAGGGCAAAGGCCTCCAGGGGCAGATGGCAGAGCGGATGGGCCCGAAACCAGCCCCAGAACAGGCTGCCCCCCAGCCAGCTACCGCTGAAGCCCACCATCAGTACGCCAAGATCCCTCCACACCCCGTGCCCGTGCCGCTCGAGTAGCAGCGCGATGGTCAGCAGGATGGCGGTGAAGCAGGCTGCACTGAAGGGATTGGCATGGACCCAGGGCGCCTGGACGAATACCGGAAGGGTTACCAGCGCGGCGGCCGCCAGAGGGAGCGTCAAGCTGGCGGCGCTGGACCCGGTTCGAAGGCCAGCCGGAGCCAGGGTGGTGGGAACCCCGATCAACGTCGATGTGAAGAAAGTTGGCCAACCTTAGGGGGCTGATCGGTACGGCGCTTCGCGTGGTGTCTCCATCTGGCGCTTCGGGCCCTGCCGCCATAGGGTTGAAGAACGTTCCGGTGTGCTGCATGCCCTTCCTTGCAACCACGGGCTCCCTGAGCCTGGGCGAGGCCTGTTGGCATGCAATCGTCCTGGGCATCGTGCAGGGGCTCACCGAGTTTCTACCGATCAGCAGCACGGCCCACCTCAAGGTGGTTCCGGTGCTTCTGGGCTGGGGGGATCCCGGCATTGCCCTCACCGCCGTGATCCAACTGGGCAGCATCGTGGCGGTGGTGGCCTATTTCCGCCGCGATCTCATGGCCGTGATCGCCGGCATTGGTCGGGCCTTCCGCCATGGCCAGTGGCGTGACCCCTCGGCCCGTCTGGGAGTGGCGATCGCCCTCGGCACGGTCCCGATTCTGTTGGGCGGCCTGGCCGTCAAGAAATTCATCCCCGATTACGACAATTCGCCGTTGCGCAGCCTCACTTCGATTGCAGTGGTGTCGATCCTGATGGCCCTGCTGCTGGGGTTGGCCGAGGTGGTGGGCCGTCGTCGTCGGGTTCTTGAGGATGTGCTCCCCCGCGACGGGGTGCTGGTGGGGGTTGCCCAGCTCCTCGCCATCGTGCCCGGGGTGTCCCGATCAGGCAGCACCCTCACCGCCTCCCTGTTTGATGGTTGGCAACGGCCTGCGGCGGCTCGCTTTTCCTTTCTGCTGGGCATTCCTGCCATCACCCTGGCGGGGATCGTCGAGTTGAAGGATGCGGTGTCTGCCCCCAGCAACGGCGGTTGGATCCCCACCCTGTTGGGGGTGGTGGTAGCGGCGATCGTGTCCTGGTTGGCCATCGCCTGGCTGTTGCGCTTTTTGCAACACAACAGCACCTGGGTTTTTGTGGGCTACCGGCTCCTGTTCGGGTTGGCGATCCTGATCTGGTTCCGCGGCCTCGACGCCCCGCTGCCCCATTCCTGAGGCGACTGCCATGTGGAAGGAACCATCGGCGGGCATCGTCCTGGCGGAGGCCGACCAGTCTTCCGAGGCGAGGTTGCCCGAACCTGCCCTGGTCGTCAGCGTGGATCCCGGTTCCATCGCCGAGGAACTTGGCTTTCAGCCGGGCGATCGTCTGCTCAGCATCAATGGCATTCGGCCCCGTGATCTGATCGACTTTCAGGTGTTGCAGGGAGAGGAAGATCTGATTCTTGAAGTGGAGGATCCTGAGGGATGCCGCCACGTGGTGGAGCTGGAAAAGGATGCCGATGACTGCCTGGGACTCGGCTTCAGCGAGGCCCTGTTCGATGGATTGCGCCAGTGCAATAACCACTGCCCCTTTTGTTTCATCGATCAGCAGCCCCCTGGGCACCGTCGCAGTCTTTATGTCAAGGATGACGACTACCGCCTCAGCTTCCTCTATGGCTCCTATCTCACCCTCACCAATCTGACCACGGCTGACTGGCGGAGGATCGAGGACCAGCGCCTGTCCCCCCTGTTTGTGTCCGTCCATGCCACCGACCCCGAGCTGCGGAGTCGCCTGCTGGTGAATCCAAGGGCTGCCCTGTTGCTTGATCAGTTGGACTGGTTTGCCGAGCGACGGCTTCAGATCCATGCCCAGGTGGTGGTCTGCCCGGGCTTGAACGATGGTCTTGCCCTACAGCGCACCCTGTTGGATTTGGCCCGTTACGCCGAAGGGTCCTGGCCGGTGGTGCTCTCCGTCGCCGTGGTCCCGGTGGGGCTGACCCGGTTCCGGCCACCGGAGGACACGCTGGTTCCCGTTGATCCCGCCGCTGCCGGCGCTGTGATCGGCTTGGTGGAGCCGTTGCAACTGGCTTTTCAGGAGCGCTTCGGCAGCCGACTCGCCTGGTTGTCAGACGAGTGGTACTTGCTGGCAGGTCTGCCTCTGCCGCCCCGTGCCACCTACGAAGATCTGCCTCAACAGGAGAATGGCGTCGGCAGCATCCGGGCGTTCCTGGAGGACTTGGATCGGGCCACCTGCAGCCTTCCCGAGGCCATCGATCAGCCCCGACGCTACAGCTGGGTGGTGGGCCAATTGGTGGCGGAGGCGTTGCGGCCGGTGGTGGAGCGGCTCAATCAGGTGCGGGGGCTGGAGCTGATCCTCCATGGCCTTGCCAGCCCTTACTGGGGGCAACCTCAGGTGGTCACAGGTCTGCTCACGGGCTCCGACCTGTTGGAGGGCCTGGTCGGTCGGGATCAGGGGGAGATGGTGCTTCTGCCACGGGTGATGCTGCGGCAGGGCGAGGAAATCTTTCTGGATGACATCACCCTCGATGAGGTGCGCCAACAGCTGCCGGTGCCGATTCGTGTGATTGGGGGTGCGGACGATCTGGTGGCTGTCTGCTTAGGGATCGCCGAGGGCACTCCCTAAGCTCTCACGGATCGGAATGGTTCAGACGTGAGGCGACACCGTCTTCTGCTTGCCGCTGTGATGGTGCTGCCAGCACTGCCCTGGGCGACAGCCCCGGTGCTGTCCCAGGGAATCGCCCAGGCGCTGCAGCCCGTTAAGGCCCCGGAGCCGATTCCAACTCCCCAACAGTCCGTGCCATCAGCTGCGCCGGCGGCTGATGGCATCACTCCGGGGTCGGCCCCGGGCCCCGCTAGGGGCCCCAAGTCCAAGGCCGTCGCTCCATCAACCACGCCCTCCGCTGGGGTGCTGCCCCTGGCCACCCAGCTCAAGGGCACACGTCCGAAGTCCAACCCCAACGTGATTGCTCCGGCGGCCACCACGCTGCCGGTCGGGCTGAACGATCTATGGGCTCCCAATCCCTTGGCACTTCCCAACAAGCCAAGCCAAGTGCGGATTCAGCAGCTCCGCCCGCTCGGGTTGACGGAAGTGGAAACCCTGGTGGAGGTCAACAATCCCAGCCTCAAGACCGCGGCCCTGGAGGTGGATCAAGCCCAATCGGAACTGAGGGCCCAGATTGCTCTGTGGTACCCCACCCTTCAACTCAGCGCCAACGCTTTCCCCACCTATACTTTTGGTCAGGGTTTCAACTCAGTCAATCCACTTAATACACTCACAGGAAGCAGTCCCTATCTGTCCACAAATATCTGGCAGATGGATACGGCTCTGCAGCTGGTTTGGCCGATGATCAATCCCAGCCGTAACCCTAAGATTGCCGCCTCAAGGGACCGCTACGAGCAGGCCAAAAATCGATATTTGATCCTGTTGCGTGATCGACGCACCGAGGCGGCTGAAATTTATTTCGATCTTCAGGCCGCCGACGAGCAGGTACGTATTGGTCAGGAGTCGGTGCGGGCCTCCTTGGTCAGTTTGCGCGACGCCCGTGCTCGCTTCCAGGCAGGTGTGGCCACGAAGCTTGAAGTGCTGGAGGCCGACACCCAGCTGGCTCGCGATCAACAGGTGCTGACCAATGCTCTGGCGGATCAGGCGATTGCCCGTCGCAATCTGGCGTCGTTGTTGTCCCTGCCCCAGTCCATCACTCCGACGGCCAAGGATCCCGCCAGGGTGGTGGGCACCTGGTTGCCATCACTTCAGGAAAGCATCGTGGCAGCCTTTGCGTTTCGAGAGGAACTTGACAACATCATTCTCGACATCTCGATTGCCAACAGTGACGCCAATGCTCAATTGGCAGATGTGCAGCCTTTTGTTAATATCGTCAATAACATGGGTATGGGTCGTTCGCGAGGATTTCAGAGTGCTGTCAATGGTCGAGGTGATGTCAGTAATTACGGTTGGAGTATTGATAATGCCTTGGGGATGAATGTGTCCTGGCGCCTCTATGACGGTGGCCAGTCCCAAGCCCAGTATCGTCGTCAGAAGCAGGCGGCAGAGGCCAGCACCTATCGCTTTGCGTCCCAACGCGATTCCATTCGTCAGCAGGTGGAAGAAAGCTTCTACGAATTGGAGCGAAATAATCGCAATATCACCACTACGTCTCGTGAGGTCGTCACATCCCGAGAGTCCCTAAGACTGGCTCGTCTGCGCTTTCAGGCCGGTGTGAGCACCCAGAGGGAGGTTGTTGATACCCAGCGTGATGTGACCCAGGCTGAAGTGCGCTGGTCTCTTGCCATCTCCAATTACAACAAGAGCTTGGCTCGACTGCGCCGCCGCACCGGTCTCGATCAGATTGCCCTCTGTAAACATCCGCAGTTGCCGGCCATCAAGCCGTTCATCAAGGGGGTGAGTGATGTGCCGGTCGAACCCCAGCCCCTGATCCCGGCCTGTCGGGCCGAACTTTCCTTCGGAATTCCATCGGTTCCGGCCTCGGCCCAGTAAGCACCTTGTCAACGCTAGTTTCCAAATCAACGCCAGCTCCAACCCTGTCGCTGCTCACAATTGTTCGACTGGGTCTGTTCCAGTCCTGTCTGGGCTGCTTGGCCGTGGTTTTCGCCGGCATGTTCAATGGCGTGATGCTCGACGAGCTGGCGCTGCCGGGGTTGCTGGTGGGTGGATCCCTGGCCTTCGAGCAGTTTGTTGCTCCCGCCAGGGTGTTGTTTGGTCAAGTGTCCGATGCCCATCCCCTGGCTGGCCGACGACGGGTTCCTTATGTATTGATCGGGACGGCCCTGTTTTGCGGGCTGGCGGTGCTGTCAGTCCCATTGATTTTTCAGGTGCATAGGCTTTGGACCACAGGGGTCCAACCCGCCCTTGCGTTAGCGATCGCGGCCCTTTGCGGCCTGTTCGCCCTCTATGGCCTGGCGATCGCCATGGCTACCACGCCCTATCTCGCCCTAGTGATTGATCGGACCTCCGAGGCGGGACGGCCAAGGGCTATCGGCATCATCTGGTGCATGCTCACCGTCGGCATCGTCATTGGGGCAATCGCAATAAGTATCAGTTTGCGACAGCTTGATGGCATTGACGATCCGGTTTTGCTGGAGCCGGCCCTGTTCAAGTTCATGACGTTGGTCGCGCTTGCGGTGTTCAGCCTCACCGTGTTGGCCACCTGGGGGATCGAGCCGGCCCTGGTCAGATCCAGCATGGGCCAGGCCGGTCAGGCCCGCGAGGATGCGGTCACCCTTGGGCAGGCCTGGAGGCTGATCACCTCCAGTGGTCAGGTGCTGATCTTTTTTTCATTTCTGGTTTTGTTCACCCTCGGACTGTTTCTTCAGGACCCGATCCTTGAGGGATACGGCGGTCAGGTCTTCGGCATGACAATCGCCGCCCGAAGTCAGCTGAACGCTTTTTGGGGTGGTGGAAGCCTCGTGGGCTTGCTCGTCGCTGGTCTCTGGATTGTCCCCTGGCTTGGCAAATTGCCCACGGCCCGCCTCGGTTGTCGCTTGATTGTCCTCACCTTGCTGTTGTTGTTGCTCTCTGGACTCACGGCTCAACCGGTGGTGCTCAAAACCGTGATGCTCTTCTTTGGACTCGCCACAGGGATCGCCACCAATAGCGCCCTCTGCCTGATGCTCGATCTCACCTTGCCCGAGGCTGCCGGAACTTTTGTCGGGGTGTGGGGCCTGGCCCAGGCCCTTGCCAGGGCCCTAGGCAAGGTGATTGGCGGCAGTCTGCTGGATTTGGGTCGGCTGCTGCCCTTCGGCGGCGCCTATCCGCCCTATGCCCTGGTCTTGTCCATTGAAATTTTGGTCGCGGCGTCAGCGCTGCTCCTGCTGGCCAGGCTCAACGTGCGCCAGTTTAAGGAGGATACGGAGCGCAGCCTGGAACGGGCGTTGGCCCTGGAGCTTGGATGATGCCCGTCGCCCCCGATCTCAACCCTGGTCTTTCCTCCCTGCTGGATCGGGTCGCCCAACGGCAGAGGGAAGATTTCGGCCACATGGCCTCCTCCCTCAAGGCCGATGGGTCCTTAATCACCAGCTGTGACCGTTGGAGTGACACCACGCTGGTGGAGGGACTGGCTGAGTTGTATCCGAAGGAGGGGGTCCTGAGCGAGGAGGGCCGCCAGCTGCTCCCGGCCACATCGGCCTATTGGGTGGTGGATCCACTGGATGGCACGACCAATTTTGCCGCTGGGATTCCGTACTGGGCCATTTCTATGGCCCGCTTTGAGCAGGGTGTACCGGTCTTGGCTGTTCTGGATGTTCCGCCCCTGCGCCAGAGGATTGTGGCCGTGCGGGGACGCGGTGCCTGGCGTAATGGCAAGCCGCTGCATCCTCCGTCCATGCAAACCAATCCGGCTGGGTGTGCGTCTCTGTGTAGTCGCTCCATTCGCGTTCTGCAGAAACTGCCGCATCGCCGTTTTCCCGGCAAGATCCGCCTGCTGGGCGTGGCCAGCCTGAATCTGGTGAGCGTGGCCATGGGGCAGACCGTGGCGGCCTTGGAGGCCACCCCCAAAATTTGGGATCTGGCGGCGGCGTGGTTGGTTCTGACCGAACTGCAGTGCCCCCTCACATGGTTGAACCAGGCCCCTGAGGGCATCGCCGCAGGAACGGACTTAAGCCAGACGGATTTCCCCGTGCTTGTGGCTGATCGCCCTGAGACCCTTCAGGATTTCATGCCCTGGGCTTGCGCCCTGAGGGACTAGCCAGATCAGGCTCCCTCGGAACTGAACTGGGTCAGAGGTCCATCGGGGAGTGCTATGATTTTGGACTGCGCAGGAAACTGCGTAGTGATGGTCCCAGAGGGGCAACGAGCGATCCGAGAAGGAGAGCAAGGAGCGCTGAGGGGAGCAAAGAGGCGATGCGTTAGTGTCGCAGAGGACCAGGGAAGGACGCGAGAGCGACCGACCAAG
>Ga0114980_10000300_pt1 | contig 35140 bp, 50 predicted proteins | sample S_140806_EF_Meta_FD_87018 | JGI IMG/M metagenome (GOLD analysis project Ga0114980, IMG submission 87018) | Freshwater microbial communities from Lake Simoncouche, Canada to study carbon cycling - S_140806_EF_MetaG | ecosystem: Environmental > Aquatic > Freshwater > Lake | place: Lake...
ACGTTTGCTGTTCTGCGTGACAACACCGTCGTGAACGGCGCCGCATGGTTCGACATCGCCACTTGCACGTCGGCGTCATGCACCATCGGAGAAGACTGCACCTCTGCGGTCAAGACGGTGCAGGCTGGTGTCATCCAGGCACGCGCTCAACGCTGGCCCGCCGATACGACAGGCGATGGAATTGCCGACGTTAGCCTTTGCCGCATCTCCATCAGTTACACCGGCACCGCTGCGCCAAATGACCACGATTTGTTGTGCGCTCCATCTGACGGCGTGCTGACCTACACCGACGCCGATGCGACGGCTGACTGCGGCTTCTGGGGCGTGCGCGTTGAAGCGTTCCCCATCATGACCAGCTACCTTGCAACGACAGCGGCGCCAACAGCACGCAATGCTGATGACGTCAGATTTGACGGCGCAAGTCACTACACCGGTAGTCCAACGACGATGGACGTGCAGGTGCTTTGCCCGCCGCATGACACCGACACTTCTCGCCTCTTTGCATCGGTTGGAACCACCGGCACCAACTACGCTGGCTTGCGTGTGGCGAGCACCGACTTTGCTGAGGCCCTTGGCGTCGTCTCATCGGTTCAATGGCAGATTACCGCAGCAAGCGGAGACGTTTCTGACGGTGTGGCGCATAACCTTCGTCAGACAATGGCAACGAATAGCATCCAAGCGTACTACGATGGTTTGAGTATCGGGACTGATGCGTTGGCTACGTTGCCGACAGAAGTTTCATCTTTTGTTTATCTTGGAACGCAGGGAGGTACGGCTGCGCAGACGGGTTGTTTGTTGTCGCGCGTTCGTCTCTGGCCTGCTCTGGTGGCACCGTGAACCGTAATCGTCTTGCCGCTCTTCTCGTTGCAGTCGGTGGCTCCATCGCCGGTGGTTTTGCCTATCTGTCGTCGACGCTGTCGCCTACTGGCCAGTTCTTGATCGAATGCGCTCCCAACGAAGGAGACTGTGTATTGGTTGCTGACCCGGCAACGGACCAATGCGCTGTTCTCCTTGAGGGTGGTGGTGATCGTCCTGGCGAAGTGTCTGGTCTTGACGGAGATAAGGCACAAGCGGCGCGAGACATTTATTCGATGCTTGAGGCCAACGCGATTAGCGGCTTTCACACGCTGCCTAACGGTGCTGGATGCCAAGTGGCTATGGCGCTGACGCGAGAACAAGCGCGTGAGTGGCGAGAAGTGCTGACCGGCGAAACCCCTGATGGTGGGAGCATCGGTCAAGCCGTCGCTGTTCTTACGCCTGGAAGTCCTGTAGGTATCCCCATTCAATGGGGCGGTGGCCCGACGCCGGCAGATCGCACCGAAGGATATGATCTCTCAGCAGTCGACGGAGGAACACCTTGATCGAAACCATCGTAACCGCATCTATCTCTTCCGTCGTCGGAGGTGCAGCAGCATGGGCGACCCTGCAGGCGCGCGTTGGCCGCTTGGAAGAGGTTGTGGCTGAGTTGAAGGCCGACAAAGCCAGCAAGGAAAGCCTCGATGCCGTCAAAGGCGCTGTCGACAGGCTCCGCGAGGACTTGGACCGGCGCTTTGACCGACTGGAAACCGTCCTAACGAAGTTTGGAGGCTGAGATGCTCGAGATGTTCGCCAAAGACCTCGTCAGCCCGCATGCCGTCGCGCAGGTTGTGATGGTTCTGCTGGCTCTTTTCGCCCGCGACGTCGTCGTTGGCTTGCTGCGCTCCTACGCGAAGCGCGCCCATAGCGACAAAGACCCGGCAAACGACGCTGCTGCCGATGCCGCCGACGTCATCGCCGATGGGATCGAGAAGATTTCGTTGAATAAGAAGCCCTAAAAGACACAACGCCCCTTTCGGGGCGCTGCGCTAGGAGAGATCCGACACGGGGGGAGACACATCGGTTCTCGACGAGAAGGATGCCGTGTCAAAGCGATTGCGTCAAGCTGATCCTCGATGGTCGAAGGCGACTCTGGGTTTTGGACCCGGAACCATCGGTCGTTATGGCTGCGTTTTGACTTGCCTATGCGAAGCCGCCGGGTTTTTGCGCGCGATGGAGCTGTTGCCGCCTCATCTCAGCGCGATGGGACGAGACAAACAGGCGTTTAGGGGCGAACTCATCGTTTGGAGCGCTATCCAGGGGCCGGCAGGACTCGACATCAAGTCCATCGTTACTGGAGCAGAGATTTCGCCCGCAGTCCGTTCAGCGCTGATCGCAAAGGGGTGCTGTTTGCTGCACGTCGACCACAAAAACGACGAACGCGGCGACCATTGGGTGCTCGCGCATAGCCTGAGTGACATCGGCGACTTCGTCTGTTCAGATCCTGCTACTGGCGACGACATCGTCATCAGCAAGGATACCCTTCGCGGTGCTACAACGTGGGGAAACGACCCTAAAGTTTACACGGTTCGCGCTGTTCGACCAGTTTTCGCAGTTACATAGGTAAGTTGACAGCGCTACAACGCGGTCGGTAGCCTTTACCGACCCGACTGAAAAGGAGACTCGTTATGTCGATTGCAATCCAGCGTTCTGCCGATGCCAAGAACCACCCTGACGGCCTGGTTTCGGCTCCGCAGTATGCGTACCTGACGGTCGGCGCTTCGCTTGCCGTTACCACCCCTACTGCCGCTACCACCATCACCGCTGCGAGCGCGTGGACGAACAGCCGTAGCAGCGGCGTCATCGTCGACGCTACTGCCGGCACCGTGACGATCACGAAGGCCGGTCTGTACCGCGTCAACTACTGCTTCTCGGACATCACCGCTGTCAACTCGCAGGTTCTGACGATCCAATCGTTTATCGGCGCGACGGGTCAGGGCGGTACCTGCAAGGTGACGCAGCCGGCGACGGCGACGCAGGCCATTCAGCTTTCGGGCGAAGCCGTCTTGAACTGCGCGGTCGGTGATGTCGTTACCGTCAAGGTTATCGCTTCGACCGGTAACTTCACGACCGCCGCCGGTGCGTTCAACGTGATGGAGGTCTGAAATGGCTATTGTTCTCAATCAAGTCGACGAAAGGTCGGCGCTGCGCATGTTCCGGGAAGTCATCCCGAATCCGCGCGCAGTCACCGTGAACTACGTCGTTGCCTCTGTCGATCCTTCGGGATTGTCGAGCGGTTCAGCGCTTACGCTCGCTGCGACGGCTTCTGGCCTGATGTTCCGCGTTGCCCGTAAGGTCACGCTGGTTCTCACCGACGCTTCTGGTGGCGGCGGCGGTCTTGCTGCGACGGTAGAGTTCTTTGGTCACCGTTTTGGTAAACCGATCAACGAGCGCGTCAGCGTTACCTGCACCAGCGGCTCGGCCACGACGGGCACCACGACTCTGGTGTTCGATCAGATCACCAGCGTTGTTGTTCGCACCGTTACCGGCGCTGCTTCTGGCGATGCGCTGACTTGCGGCATCAGCGGCGATGGTCTTGGGCTGGCGTTCCCCATTGATAAGGTGAACGACGTCCTGAGCATCGTCAAGGTCGTGAGCGGTACCGAGCAGGCACCGATCGCTATCTCGGCGACGTCGGTCGATGTGACCAACAGCTCGATCAATCACGGTGGGACGATTACCGCCGCGAATGATACGTTCGTTGTGACGTACTTGAAGACGATCAAGTTTGACACGCCGGGATTCGGCGATAACGGGGTGTTTGCGTGATGGATGGTAGTGTTTCTTCTAATCAGGCTCCGACGTCTGCTCCTACCGCAGCGCCGGCTCCTTCTCCTGCCCCTGCCGCTCAACCGGCGGCTCCTGCGGCGTCGTCTGCTCCGTCACGCGGAACCGATGGAAAGTTCGCGGGACGACAGCGCGGAGAACTGAAGAAACGCATCCGTGAGGGACTTCCATCATCGGAGTCAAACGCTCCGGTGGTGGAGGTCCGCTCGGAGACCTCTCAGGATGCCCTGCAGTCGACGAACGATAGCCCCGGTAAGCCTGAGTCCACTCAGAAGACTGTTGAGGCTCCTGCTGCGCCACAGTGGACCGATGACCCGTCGTCGTGGGCTGAACCTGCGCAGAAGGCTTATGCCGGCTTGCAGGAGCAGTACCGCACGGAAATCGGCAAGTGGGAAGACGTTGGCCGCAAAGCCGTCGAGCAGAACCGTCGCCTCCTTGAAGAGGTGAAGTTCCTGCGCGAACAGATTCAGACTGCCGGTGTGCAAGTCGATCCTCGCGACCTCGAGCTGCTGAACTATCGCAGCCGCGATGTGTCGGCCCAGCAGATGGTCGAACTGCAAAAGCAGCGCGACACCTACTACCAGCAGCAGCAACAGCAGCAGGAGCAGGTTCAGATTCGTCGTGATGCCGAAGCCGCCGTCGCGCAGATGCAGAAGCTGTCGCGGGACAAAGGCGTCGACATCAAGGCGATTTACAGCGAGTACAAGTCGGCAAGCGCTATTGGCGAGAGCATCTCTTTTGAGGAAGCCGCCGGTCGTGTCCTTGAGCGCCTTGAATGGAAGCAGCGCAAAGTCAACGCGACTGCTCCCACACCCACCGTTTCCGGCGTTTCTGCCGGGACCACGCTTCCTAAGTCACGCACCCGCGATGGGCGCTTGAATCGGTTGCGCGCACTCGGTCACGCTGTGTGACCGTCGAGAAAGGATAGAGTCACATGGCGTTCTCTTACTCCGCATTGAAGGATCTGCTCCAGGAAGATGGTCGTGACGACCTTCTGGATCAGGTCGACAACAGCACGGTTCTCGTCGATTGGAAGATGACCGACGACGGGCCGAAGAACAAAGTCAAGGTGTTTGAGGTCATGCGCTCGACCGACGTTGGTCGTGTGCAGATCGACAACAGCGGCTTTGCTTCGCAGGGCTTCATTGCTGACGGCGGCACCCGTCGTACCCCGGCGCAGGCCACCTACGCTTCGGGCACCTACGGCTACGCGATTATGTCGGGTGACGCTGAGTTCCCCGAAGGCATCGTGCGCGTTGCGCGTGGTGGCGACGGCATCGACGTCTACGAGCAGGCTATGGCGAAGTTGGGTCGCCAGTTTGCCCGTCTGACGGAGCGCGCGATTCTCGGTCACGAACTTGCCAACCCGGAAAATAGCGAGACGGCGGGTAGCAACGTCACCGTTGAAGTCACGTCGATCGCTGGCTTTCAGATCGGTGGTCTCGTCGACATCTACGCCAGCAACGGCACCACGTTGAAGCAGAGCGACGCTCAGGTCACGTCGATCGTCGATGACGGCGACGGTACCGGCGCTGTCGTGATCGCTAGCCTGACCAGCAACCTCGTCAACACCGACCGCATCTTCCTTGCGGGTTCGAACGGTGCGAATGCGGTTGCTTCGGCTTCGACGCCCCGCTGCGTGAACCTGCAGGACGTCACCACGTCGGGCATCGCGCTCTACGCGGGTCTTGCGGCTGCCGACCAGCCCGCCGGTACGCTCGATTCGACGACGACGTCGTGGTCGAACGCCAGCGGTAAGCGCATGATGCAGCGTATCTTCCGCGCTTGTGGCGAGAAGCCGACGCACCTCATCGTCGATCCGTACCAGGAACAGAAGGTCTACGAGAGCCAGAACCCCACGCTGCGTCATGCTCCGGGCGATACGCTCGACCAGTACGCGCCGCGCATGGAGTTCGATGGTTGCCCGGTGGTCGTCAGCAACGCGCAGAACAGCAAGCGTGTGGACTTCGTCAACGCGAAGGCGTATTCGGCGAAGCTGCATGTCTTCTGGGAACCGTCGCCGACTGGTGATGGTGGCAAGTCGGCGGGCTGGTCGCGTGAGAGCCTCCAGCTTTCGCAGAACCGCCTGTCGTGGATCCTGTTCTGCTCGGCCGGCATCAACATGCGCGTTCCGCGTCGTAACGCCTTCGGCGCTATGTCGAACCTGAACGCTGCATTCTGATAGGAGTTTGACGGTGGCGCGCGTTGTTTCCCCCGCTGAAGTCGCGAGACAGATTCGCCGGGAAGGCGCGCGTCACCGTTTGACGCCGCGTATGGCCTACGGGCAGATGACGGTGGCCGAAGAGACGCGAGAGCGCATCGTCGGCCCCGTCGTCCACGTCGCCATTCGCACGCATGTGTCCATCCGCAACGTGTCGATGGATAAGCCGCTCGGTCTTGTCTGGAAAAGCAAGAAGCAGCGGCACCAATGGAATGTTCTCAAGCTGGTTCGTGAACGTCGTGCTCGCATGCAAGAGCAGATGAAGGCGCGATACCAGGATGACCGCCGCACCCGCAGCAATGAAATTCGCCGCGTGGCTTCTTCGGTAGGGCACGACGAGTTCTGGCGGGCTCTCTACGAGGTGAGCTATGGCAGGATTGACGGTCGCTGAGGCACGCGCGCTTGTTTCGCAGAACCTCGACGACCAGAACCAGCGTCGATGGCCTGAGTCAGAAATCAACACCGCGCTGCAGTACTCGCTGGCAGCCTGCCTCTCCAAGTACATCGAGGAGGGCGGCAGCCTCTTTGACCGAGAGGCATCGCTGTCGACGAATAGCGCCGGTCTGTGCGACCTCACGACGCTGGGCAACATCTTGCGCATCGGCCCGGTGCAGTACGTCACCGGTTCCGCCCCGTTCTCGTACTGGCCCGTCATGCCGGCGAAGGTGCGCGACCGAGAGATTGACGTTCCCGGCGTCTACAGTCTCCGCATCACCTATGTGAAAGAGTACACGCTGCCCGCAAACGCCGGTTATCCGCTCATCGGAGACGGAGCCGTCTCTGCCCCGTCGACGCACGCCTTCGATGCGTGGGTCTGCGCTGAGGCCGCTCTGCTGCTTGGAGTGAAGGACAATGACCAGCGTCCTGGGCTTGAGCGCCTTGCCGCCAAGCTGGAAGAAGATGCGCTGCACAAGCTGAACAACCCGCGCACAATGCCGCTGTCGGTGCCCGTCTACCGTCATCCGAACATGCGGAACCTGTCGTACATCTTCACGCCGTCTGCGACTTCTCCATCGCTGCAACTCATCCGTGTTCGCGGAGAGTGGTGATGCCCAGCAGCGTCTTCATGCGGCCAAGAGCGCGGGCGGCAATGTCGTCCGTCTCTCAGCAGCAGGTTTTTCGTGAAGTGCACACGGAAGACGAATTAAGGTCTGCCACATACACCGAAAACATAGATTACTCAAGCAGCGTGTACGCCGCAACAGGCAGAAGAATTGTAATTGCGTCTCCAATCTCAATCAAAAGTCCGATTGTAATAAATGCGCCAGGAATAACGATTGAGTCACACGGAAAGATTCCTATTTTTCCGGCGTCTGATTTAATGGATTGCATTTTTGACGCATCTACATCGACAAACACCGTATTCAACAATCTCCTTATTGCGAATAATCTTGGCGTGCAGAATCCGCTGTTTGGAATTAAGCTTGGGCAATTTTCAGAAATGACGAATTGCTCGGTTGTTGGCGTTGACACATGCGTAAAGTCATCTTTTGGCGCGGCCATTCGTGGAAATCTTTTGTCAAGCTATGGCGCAGTTAGCCAAATTAGTGTTTTAATTCCAAGTGGATCATCGACAATGATTACTGGAAACCTTCTTGCTGGCGATGTTGTCGCTGAGGCTGGATCAAATAATTGTGTTATCTCACTAAACTGCATGCTTGGAAGAAACATAGACACTTCCGCAAGCCTTGGTGGTCACACAATTATCGGTAATGCTGGCGTCGGAATCATTACGAACACGTCAACTGACGCGGTAACGTCGAACACATGACCGGCCCTATCCGCACACGCCTGCAGCCCATCGAAGAGGCGGCTGCCCCGACGACAGCGGGAGACACGCTGCAATGGAATGGCAGCGCCTACGTCTGGGCTGCTGGTGGTGGCGGCGGCGGTGCTCCGACGACGGCTACTTACGTCACGCTGTCGACTGATGCCACGCTGACCAACGAGCGCGTGTTGACCGCTGGCTCTGGCATCACGATCACCGACAACGGTGCTGGCAACACCGTCGTCATCGCAGCTACCGGCAGCGGTGGCACCTTTGGGCAGGCGACGGCGACGTTCAGCGGTGGCGCAGACAGCGTGAAGGTGACCGTTTCTGATGCCGGCGTGACGGCGGCGTCGAAGATTGTCCCCACCGTTGCGCTTGTTGGACGTGACGTCGACGAAATGGAACTTGCACCGGTCGTCGTTGCGGTAGGATCCATCTCAGCCGGCGTTGGTTTTGACCTTATCGTTGTCTCTCTCGATGGTGACGCCGAAGGCGCGTACACCGTCAACTACACTCGGAGCTGAACATGGCGCAAATCTCTACCGGCAGCAGCACGGCGGGCAAGGCAAACGTCGACGCCAACTTCAACATCAATGTCGTTACCCCGCAGGCAGAGGAACAAGCTGGGTTTGTGCAGATGTCGTCGGAGGTCGATGCCGGCGACGTCATGGGCGCTCGTACCGTGCGCGCCGTCGAAGTATCCCACGACTACCGTCTGCGCGTCGGCTCTGACCAGCCGCTGTTCAATCTGTCGTTTGAAGGCACGACGATCGCTCAGGCGCATTTGCAGCAGAACCTGACGACGATGACGGCAGCGCAGGCCAGCGGCTTTCTGTCGCTCAACAGCGGCAATGCAACGGCATCTGGTAACGCAGCGAACGTCCGCACCTACCGCTGCTTCCCGCTTCTTGGCAGCTATCCGACCTACGGCGACCTCTGGGTCCGTGAGGGCAATCCGACTACGACCAATGCCGTTAGCGAGTTTGGCTTCGGCTATGTTTCCGGTGTTGCTGCTCCGACTGACGGCATCTTCTTTCGCCGTCTTTCTGGTGGTCAGCTTCAAGGCGTCGTCAACTTTGCCGGCACCGAAGTGGTCGCGAACATTACGCCAACGAACATTCCCTCGCGTGACGGCGTCGGCGTGTATGATGCCAGCGAGACGAACCACTACCTCATCAGCAACCATAACGACGACGTCGAATTCTGGATCAATGACGCTCTGGTCGCTCGTATTCAGACGCCGTCGACGCAAGGCGGCCCAACATCGTCATCGCAGCAGCCGATCTTCGCGCGCGTCTACAACAGCGGCGTAGCCTCTGCTGGTCGTCGTGTCGAAATCGGCTTTATGCAGGTTGCCGGTGGCGACGTCATGACCAACAAACCGTGGGCGCACCAGATGGTCGGCGGCGGCGGCGGCGCGCATCAAAACCAGCAAGGCGTGGCGAGCGGACAGACGGCGAACTACGCCAATAGCGCAGCCCCCGCTTCGGCGACGTTGTCAAATACCGCTGCTGGCTACACGACGCTCGGTGGTCAATGGCAGGCTGCTGCGGTGGTCGGCGCTGAAACTGATTATGCGCTCTTTGGCTATCAGGTTCCTGTCGGCACCAACATTCTTCCCGGAAAAACGCTCTACATCACCGACATTCGCATTGGCGAGACGGCGGTTACTGGCGCCGCTGTCGTTACGTCGACGCTCTTTCAATGGGCGCTTGCTGTCGGCTCAACGGCTGTCTCTCTCGCCACAACCGACGCTGCCGCCACCGTTGGTCCTCGACGTGTAGCGTTGGGGACGCAGGCTCTTGCTGCTGCTGCTGCGATCGGGACTATCGCAAGCGGGTTCCCAATGAACTTCTCGACGCCTCTTGCTGCGCCTCCGGGAACGTTCGTCCATGTGATCTTGAAGGTGCCAGCCGGCGCCGCTACCGCGTCCCTTGTGTTTCGCGGTACTGTTGCGGTTCACGGCTACTTCGAATGAGGATGAGATGCCCCTACAGAACGTTAGTGGGTGGAGCAAACTGAACGTGTACCCGCTGCAAAGCGGGCAGTTTGCTGCGCGTCCTGGTCTGCGGCGCATCCACACGCCAGACGCCGGTCGTAACTTCGTCGGCGGGTTCAGCGTCCTCAACCCCTACACGTCGGAAATCTGGCACTACCTCTTTGACGTCGTCAGCGCATCGACGACAGCGCTTCGGCTCCGCATCGTCGACGAAGACTTCGTCACTTGGCAGGAGTTTCCACTCGGCGTCAACGTCGACCCGCGCATCATCACTCACGCCGTCGTCGAAGGCGAAATCGTCATCACCAGCCCCGACTTCGACACCGTCTGGGGACTGATCGGCAGCGGCGTTATCTTTGCCAAGAAGGTGGCGTCAGATAACCCGGCGACGACAGCGATCGACATTCCACGCGGCATCTGCTCGTCATGGTGCAACCGCGTCGTCATCGCCAACGGTGCAAGCCTTTTCATCAGCGATCCCATCAGCGCTACCGGCGGCTCTGCGCGAACCTTCGTCGGTCAGAACCAGAACCAGCGCCCAGCACCCGTCTTTGGCCTGCATGAAGGTGCCGGTGGTCTTCTCGTCGTCCTCACCTCACGCGGCGTGTATGGCCTTGACGCAGCAGCAGCGGCAACGGGCATCGTCGGCAGCAACGGCACCGATTGGAGACTGCTGAACCATCACGAGACCTACAACTACGCCAGCAGCGCGAACATTCGTGGCCGTGTCTTTGCGCTCTCGCGCGGCGGCTATCTGCTCGTCGACATAGAAAATAACGAAGAAGAAGGTCTCGACGACGTCATGGCTCCCCGTGCATATGGGCCGCGCGTCGCCAACGATGACTACCGCTCTTGCCGCATGATCGGTGGCGACGAAGGGCCGCTGGTCGCTTATGGCGACGTCCTCTCCGTGCATGCTCTTGCTGACGATGTTCGCTCTTGGTGGACATGTGCCGTCGACACCACATTCCGTGCGCGAGGGACACTTCGTACAGCAGATGGAAAAGAACTGCTGCTCTGCGAGGACGGCGTCTATCTGCCCGGAGGAAACGTCGATGGAGAACAACTTCTGTCGAGCGAAGCGGCGACGCAGCCGAAAGCGGTTCTGGCGGGCATCGTCAGTACGGATCCTTCGGCCAATCCGACAGTCCGCGAAGTTACTTACGGTGCTTCCGTGGGTGGCGCTGGCTCTGTCTATTGCGCTGTTCGTGGAGATGCACAGTCGGCGACACCGCCGGCAGACACCAGAAGCCTAATCATCGGTACGAGCTCATGGGGCGCTACCGGCGTCATCTACCAGCCGACACCCGTCGTTAGCCGCCGTCTGCAGTTCAACATCAATGGCGACGATGTCAGCGTAGAGGTAGCAGCCGACTACCCAGAAACCAGGCTTCACGTCGGCGCTTCGGTTGAGTTCTCGCAGTCGGCTCCGCAGCGTCCTAACGATCGGGGCAACTAATGGCGCTCACACCGTTTACCGGCACCGTCACGCAAGCAGCGCTGCGGAACAACTTCGACGACAAGACGACGACGCTCACCAACAACGCCGTCGCTGGCCAGTCGGACCACGTCGTTTCCGTCACGCGCCTTGCCCTCGCCATTGCCGACGACATCAGCCTTCGCTGCGTCGACTTCACGCCAGCCGACGACTACGAACTGCGCGTCCTTCGACTCACTCTTGAGGACGGTACCGCTGGAAGAACCGTTACCGCTACCGTCACGGTGACTGACGGCGACACTACGTTTCTTCTCGACAAAACGGTGAGCGTCACCGGCACCACCATCATCGGCACCGCACACGCCAACTTGGACTTGCGCACCACGACGGGCGATAGGCTTCGTCTGCTCAAGGGCGTTCCGTATCGCCTGACTATCGGCGCACCGTCAGCCGGTCCCGTCACTCGCGCTCAGGCTTCGCTAGTGCTGCGCTCTCGTCGGAGGACCGGATGAAGGCTGCAGTCCCATACACGTTCAGAACCGGCGCAATCGTCGACGCCGAAAGTGTCAACGGCAACTTGCGTCAAATGGCGGCAGACGTCGGTCGCAACCTTAGCCGTCGCTACACCTACTGTCAGACAACCGTGCCGCTTACCGGCATGAGCAGCGCCGACAACATCGCATCGCGGACCATCTTCTTTCGCGACCCATCGGGTAGCCTTGACGCTATCGATCTCGTTGCCGTTGAAGCGGTCATCTACTCGGCCACCGGCGCTACTTGGACCGTCACCGTCACCAACGAAACGGTAACAGACAGTTTTACCATCAATACTGCTGGCGCAACGGCGAAAGCATCTGGCGGCATCACTCGCCTTTTCTCTCTTTCGCAGGCCACCGCGTACAGCAACGCTCTCTGGTCGCCGACGTCGGTTACCGGCTACCGCATCTCTTTGTCGGCCTCTGCGGCGTCGACCATCACCGCCGGCTATCTGGTCCTGCACTTTCGCGGCGACAGAGCCAATAACGCTAGCCACGCTGGGTATACGCCGACGCTTGTGCAGGCGACGACGTCATCGGCGGGCAGCATTCTCGATACGCAGCTTACGTCGTTTGAGAACGCCGTCTTGCGCGACACCAACAACGCCTCCGACTTCCGCGTGGAGTGCTATCTGGCACGCAACTTCGCCACCGCGCAGACGTGGAACGTACCCAGCGGCTCTTTGCGTGACGGCGCTGCTTCTCGATGCGCTGTCGTCGGTAACGTCGGTGAATCCGTACAGTTTGCGGTGACTCCCAACACCACGACCGTCAACGCTAACGGCACCGGCGGCGTCGTCTTTGGGGCGATCACCCCTGGCAACCGTACGGATGGTCCGACGACATCGGCAAACGACACCATCGTGACGCTTACGCCAGCCGGTGGTACCGTGGAACTCGCATACGTTTTCGTTGTTTGGAGGTGACCTTTGGCTCTCGCTATTCCCGGTACCGTCAGGATGAAAAAGAAACCGGCGGCAAAGCCGGTCACCTTGCAGACTGAGCAGAAAGCCGTCGCCACTCCGCAGGCACTTCAGACGCTTCAGCCTGCTACGAAAGCGCCGACGCCAACCGCCGCTCCATCTGCACCGCGAGAAACTGTTCCCGCTGCGCCGAAACCTGTCGTCAACGCCGGTGTTCCCGCTGGCACCGTGCAGACCGCCGCCGGCCAGCAAGTCAAAGCCGCTGCGCCTACTGGCCCGGCGATGACGACGTTTTCCAATCAACCGGCTCCACCGGGAGCACCGCAGCCGTTGCCACCGGGCAGTCCCGCCGTCAGCCCGCCAAGCACCACGAAGCCCGCCGAAGAACTTGGTGCCGTAAAGACTCCCGGCGTCGTTTCGTCGGCTCAGGATGCTTTTGCCCAGAAAGACGCAGAGCAAGCCGCAACCGTCGACCGTCTTCGTAGTCTGCGTGACCAGCAGGATCAAACTGCAACGGCAGACCGTCTTCGTCGTTTGCGAGAACAACAGCAGCCGGCAGAGCAGCAACCGTCATCGAACGAGCAGTTTGACGAGAACGTCCGAAAACTGATGGACCAGCTTCTTTCTGGTCAGGGAATGGACGTAAACACCGCCGAAGAAGAAGCCCTCATCAAGCAACTGATGGAGGATCGTCTCGGTCAGGGACTCGTCGAGCAACGCGCTAGAATGGGTCGTGCTGGCTTCGGAGCATCTGGTGCTCTTGCCGCTATGGAAGGCGACATTCGACGTCAGGCTGGGCAGCAAGCTACGCAGGAAACGCTGGGCCTTCGTCGCCAAGCGGAACAGGAAGCTATCGACAACGCTCTCAGGGCAATCGGCGTAGACGTCAGCAAGCGGCAAGAGGGTCGACAGTCGGAATTCGATCAGCAGTTCCTTGACGCTTTGAAATCCGCGATGGGGCAGGAGACTGCGCCGCAAGGTGGAACCAACCCGCTCGATGAAGCTGGCAAGCTGATCGATGAGAAGGGGCTTATCCAGGGCATCCCCGAACTTGCTGGCCAGACGTTTGAGGGAGCGGTCAAGGCGCTGTATGGCCCTGACGCCAACCCTGCCGACTACACGTTAATTCCGGTGCCGCCATTTATCTTGCCAATTCTTGGTGGTGCTAAAGGACCAATCGGTCAAGCGCAGAGCGCAATCATGGGCGCTGTGGGGGTCAAGTAATGTCCTACGCCGACATTCTTCTGCAGCGTCGCCAAGACGTCGAAGGCGCTTTCCGCAAGCGCTACAACCCCGCTGAAGACGTTCTTGCCTCGCTATCGGACATCGACAAGCAGATGCAGGATGCTAGTGCGCTGAAAGAAAAGCAGCGGCTGGAACAGGAACGCTTTGGCCTTGAAAAGACCCGTACCGAAGCGGAGACGGCGAAGCTGAAAGCTGAAACCGAACAGGCTCGCGAAGACCGTGCTGCCCTTGCGCGTGAACGTGATGCCAGAGCTGCCGCTGCGCGCGAAGAAGCCCGTCGCAAGGCGCAAGAAGAGGCACTCAAGGTCGGTGCTAGTGATGTTTATGGCCGACTGCTCTCCAAGGGGCAGACGCTAAAGAACATGCTGAGCGCATCAGGTCGCGATGAAACCGAAAAAGCCTACGCCAAGAAAATGGCCGATGCTCTTGCAAGCGGCACACCCGCCGACGTCGCCAGATTGGACGCCGAACTTGCCGATGCACAAGCGCGGCTAGAGCAGAAGCCTCCTGGCGGCTACACCGAAGCCGACATTCAAGAAATGGCCGACGCTCACGGTGTACCTTATGGCGCCATGTTGACCGCGCTGCAGCAGATCGACGCGGAGAACGAAGCTTCGCGCGCTGAGATGGGGCTGACGACGCAGAAGAGTGACACCGAAAAGGCGCGAGCCGAAGCGCAACGTGCACTTGCCAAGAAGTATGATCGTCAGGGCTTTCCGAAGCCGGAAAAAGAAAAGACCGGGCCAGAGCAAGATCTGAAATTGCGCCGCTTGCAGCTTGCCAATCTGATGGATGAAGCAAAGCTTGCCAGGTATCAGTCTGCTGCTGGTCTTGGACCAAATGGCGAACTGACCGACGCTGCGCGGACTGAAATTCAGCAGCGCTACGCCAAAACCGCGTTTCAATCTGCCGCTCTTGTAAAGCTGCGTGATCTTATCAATCAGTATCCAGATCTGAAAAACTATACCGGCCCTATTGACCAATACTACACTAAGCTTCGCTCAAAACTTGGCGACCAAAAGGCAGCGGAGATTATCTCTACATTCCAAACTGCGTTTAGCGAATACAAGCTTGCTGTTACTGGTCAGGCATCCGGCGAATACGAAACGAAAAACCTTGAGAGCAACATGCCGGGCCTCAAGGACGACATCTCGACGGTCATTGGAAAACTCAAGGCGCACGAAAACTTGTTCCAGCAAAAAATGGCAATCGATCGTGCCATGATTAATTCGCGCAACGTTTTTGGTGCCGATGCGCTCATTGGCGTCACCCCATCATCAGTCGAAAATAAATACACTCCCGCTGAAAAACAAGAAGCAGATTCTCTTGGAATCCAATTGGAGCAATAATGGCTAACGTCAAAATCTACAAAGTCGGCAAAGACGGAAAGATTCTTCGCGGTAGCATTGACGAAAGCCGTCTGCGTGAAGCTGTCATTGCTGGCTGGAAACAAGGCGAACCCGCCGCTGCTCCCGCTGCTCCTGCCGCACCCGCCGCTCCCGTCGCCGCCCCTGAAACGCCCGTTGCCGAAGCGCCCGAAACGACCTTTGGCGGCATGCTTGGCGGTGCCGTTCGCGGCGCTAGTCCTGTCGCTACGGGTGCGCTGCTCGGTGCCTTGACGCGCTCTCCGAAGGGTGTTGCTGCCGGTGCCGGTGCCGGTGCGCTGTGGCAGATGCTGGCCGATCCTGCGACGGGCTTCATCAACTACGCGGCGGGAACCAACTTTCCCATGCCGACGAAAGCCCTTGAAGACTTTCTGACTGAACTTGGTGTCCCAGAGCCGGACACCGCAGCAGAGCGCGTCGTTCAGCAAGCCACTTCCGGCATGGCCGCTGCGATGGGCGGTGTTGGTTTTGCTCGCGCCGCAGCTCCAGCAGTCCCGTCTGTTTCCCCGACAGTAACGCAGCGTGTCCTGCAAACGATGGCAGCAGATCCTGGCATGCAAGCCGTTGCCGGTGGTGCCGGTGGTGCCGCTAGCCAGATCGCAGCGGAGTCTGGTGCGCCTATTCCTCTGCAGATTCTCGCCGGCATGGGCGCAGGCATGGGCGCAGGCATGGGCGCGCGCATGTTTGCCGGTCGTCCCTTTGGTACTCCGATTGAACCCGGCAGCGTTCCGATGTCGCAGCTTGAACCTCCATCGGGCGTTGTCCCGTTGGCACAAAAATACGCTCAAGAAGCAGCCGATAGAGCGCTGCTCGCCAGGGGTGGGCCAGAACTGGCCGCAAAACTTGAAAAGGGCACTCTACGAACCTCTCCGCAGGAAGCTGCTCGCGTCATGCGCGAAACAGGCATGACGAAGACGTGGACGCCTGCTGGCCTTGCTGAGAAAGCCGGTGCCGTAAAGGCAGAGTCGGGTGACCTTCTCGGTCGTATTCGCGCAGAAGTCGACCGTCAGGCATCGGCGCTGCAAGAGCGGTCTGCTGCATCGCGTACAGCCGGTGAAGCGAAGAAGACTGAGCTGACCGCAAAGTACGCCGATAAAGTGAAGGCAGCAGAGGCAGCAGCGAAGAACGCCGCTGAGATTGAAACGGCTGCCAACAAAGCCGCGACTGATTTGGACGCTCAGAAAGAAGCCTTCATCAAGGCGTCGTCCGAAACAAAACAGCTCCCAGAAGGTGACGTCGCTCAGCTCCCCATCCGTTCGACTGTCGCCGCCAGCAAGGCACTTGACGTCAAACAGCGCGAAGTCGCCATGATGAAAGCCGCCGCAAAAAAGGCGCGTGCGGATGCCGACCGTCTGGCAAAAGAAGCGGCTCCGTCGTCATACGAGCATGCGCAGTCGCAGATGGACATCATCGAAGCGGAGCGTCTTGCCGGTGAGGCTGGTAAGCGGATGATTTCTGGCAAGCAAATGGCGCAGATCCTTCGCGATGAGGCAGCAGGGCTCGGAGCACCAGGGAAGGGACCAGAATCTATCAGCGGAGAAAAGAATCGCGGCATTTACCGCGCGCTTATCAAAGAGGCGAAAGCCCTTGAAAACAGCGGCGACATGACGCTTGAGACCGCAACCGAAAAGATCAATCGTCTTCGCAATACAGCAGCATGGGAGCGATCTCCTGATGCGAGCGTTCAGGCATCAGCAGAAGCCGCAAAATCGTCGACTCGCGCTCTCTCAGAGGGAGAACTTGGCGCTGTCAGTTCCGCAGAGGTCACACCGGATCTCTCCACGGTCCTTTCTGCCCGTCTTGCTCGCCTTGGCCGTGGAAAGACTGTTGCCGGTGCTCCGACGCCAGAAGAAGGGCTTCGCTCTCTCAAGCGCGCGTATGAAGTTTCTTTGCCTCTTGAAGAATCCGCGAAGGAAGAAGCTGCTCGCGTTGCCAAGTTGGGGTGGGCACCTGAGTTGACCCTAAAAGAAGGCAAAATTGGAGGCAGTCTTCTCCCTCCTGCGGTTACCCAGCGCTTTGTTCCGTCCATCAAGTCGAAGATGCTGGAAGCCGCAACGTCGACGCTCGGCGCTCCGTCTGCCGGCTACGAGATGAGCATGCTGGATAATGCGCCGGCAGCCTATCTTGCGGCACTCAGCGCGATCGATCAGAGTCTCAATCCTGAGAACCCCGAAGAACAGCAATCGATGGTGACGCCATGATGAAGAAACCCGCTGGTCAGATGATGGTGATGCTTCTCCCAGAGCACGTTATGGGCGCGCTGAAAGGCGGCGACGAAGCATCCGACGAAGGCGAACTTGTCGACGAAGCATCGGGCGAAGACGAAACGATGGACGAAGAGATGATGGGCAAAGGCAAGATGAAGGGCAAAACCTGCCCGACTTGCGGAAGCCGTTGTTGACCTAGAATAGCGCCGCGCTTACCATCGGCGCATGAACGACCTCTGGGCTAAATTCTTCGCGTTGCCTGTATCGGGTAACGCGAAGCTTCTTCTTTTGCGCCTTGCGCTTGAGCCGTACACCGAAGGTTTGCCGGAACCCCGTAACATTCGGGCGTTCTGCGATGAACTGAAGATGTACGTCCCCGAGTACGAGAAGGCGTACCTCGAAATCCGTGACCCGCGCGTTGGCCTGACGACGTCGCATCATCACGACCGTCCTCAGCTTCCGAAGAACGCCTGGGTGCGCGATCTCTTCAAGACCGCTCCGCAGCCTCTTCCCGCTCCCGCTAAGAAGGTGTCGAAATGAACGTTGGTCACGGTATTACTGGTCTGCTGCTTCAACGTGCCGCCGCCGAAGGCGCTCTCAAGCCGTCTGGTCCTCGACTGCTGCTGAAAGCTATTTGGGAAGAGCAGTCGCGCAAGTTCGACAGCGACCTTATGTCGTCGGTGAAGCTGAACATCGCCGACGCCGTCGCTTTTGAGGTGGTTGCCGTCAGCCCCGAAGTCCCCGCCGGAAAGTTCGCGGTGGGCGACATCGCGCTGAACGTCAGCATCAGCGGAGAGCGCGTCGATAGCAAGGACGACGGCTCACCCTACCTAATCGTGCATCACGAAGACGTCGCTGCGGTCTTGTCTGCCGATGCCCTGAGCGACCTTCTCAATGCGCGGGCTTCGGCGGTGTAGCGCCGCTTCCTGGCTCGTTGGCATTCCGCTTCAGCGCAGCATGGCAGGTAACACGCCATGCTGCGTCCTTTTAGGGGTAGCGCATCGCCACACCAGAAGCACTTGACCTCACTCGTGCTTCTCACAAGCCCTCTGTCCGCAGACGCGCGAAAGATACTTACGACGACGAACGCCGCAGTTGACGCAGAGATTGCCGACGATGCTGGCTACCTGCCGCTTTGCTCTCTCGTCGTCCTCTTTCTTCTGCTGCATGCGCCGCTTGTACTCAAGGTTCTTCTGGTGACACTCCCTGCAAAGCCCCGATAAAGTGGCGTCGACGAGTACGCAGTCGCACTTAGGGCAGTAGTGCTGCCACTTTAGCGGCTTCTCGTCGACGTTCTGCACCGGTCCTGCTCTAGGCGGCAACGGAGCATCGTCGTCGTCAAAGACGCCCATCTCAAAAAGCCTGTCACGCATCGGTGCCTCCGAAGATGTCTGGCGTGAACCCGCGCGCAAGACGGCTCAAGGCGTAGTCGTAGTGCTCTTGCTTTTGCTCAGCGCCGACAAAGCGGCGGTTCTCCATCAACGATGCCAGAGCTGTCGTGCCGCTGCCCAGAAATGGGTCGCACACAAGGTCGTTGGCGCGCGAATAGTCCCTAACGATGGACCGCATGAGGTTGAGCGGCTTTGTTCCTGCAATACCGCTGTCCTTCACCGTTGGTCCCTCGTACATGCCCGGTAAGCAGCCCCAAGTGGCCATAGCGCGCGTTCTTGGGCGTGAGACCATCAGATAGACGGCCCACGACGCAGGACCATCCCCGATGAGCCTAGGACGTTTCTGGATGACCGGCACCGGGGCGAACGGTAGCCGTTTATTGTCGCGGAACGCCTGTTCCCAGCAGCCGATGAGGTCATGGCTGGTCATCACCGCGATCCAGCCAGAGCAGCGCGGCGCCCAATGGTCGACGAAGCGGAATACCTCTGACGGCGACATCGCATCGTAGCTGATTGCTGTTCTTGTCGACTGCCCGGTGGCGGTACGAACCTGCTTCTCGCCTTCGTTCCACCCCTCATGCGTTCGTGCGCCGTAAGGTGGGTCGCAGATGACAGCGTTGACGGCGTCGACGTGAGCCAGCGTGTCCTGCCAGCGTCCTAAGAATACTTGTGCGGACATTCCCCCCGTCCTCTCTACTGCTTCATGTTCTTGTAGATGGTGGTCACGGTGGCCCATTCCTTGTCGGACCACTCGCTTTCCGGCTTGTCGATGCTCTTAGCGGCTGCTTTCTTTGCCGCCGACCACCGCTTGTGCTGCCACTTTGTCTTCACGAACGCTGGCATGCTGCCTCCTGCGCCAGTTCCAACTTGACCTGGCGAACTGTCTCACCACTACAGCATGCTCGTTCGCGGATTTCATCTATCGTCAGATGCGGGTTCTTGCGGGCGATGCTCTTCGCCAACTGCTTCCGCGCTTCGATCGCTTCCTTTGTCATCAGTCGACCGTGCATGCTGTTTCTCCAGTTCCTCAATACGCAAGAAGGCGTCGTGTAGTTCTGACTTTATGGCCCGAACACCGTCGAGCAACGACATCGACGACGAGCAGCCCAGCAAAGCGCGAGCGGTTCCAAGTTCGAGGACGTCGTTTGCTTTTGTCGTCGTCACGGCATTTCTCCTTGCGCTTCACGCATCCACAACGCAGCGGTTATCAGCGCTGCCGCCTCGCTGTATTCGATCGCGTTCCGGACCTCGACCCACACTTGTCTTTTCTGTTGACAGCCTACGCTACGGACCCGATGATGGGGGGGAGTGATCAACCGCTCACGTGCCGCCCTTTCCCCACTTGCTTGCCGGCGCGGGGGATCGGGCGGTTCTTTTCTATCATTCTGCGGATCGCGTCGACGAAGACTCGATACGACAAAAAATCCGTCATGCCGCCACCAGACCTCGACCTTGCGATCTTCGCCATCAAACACAAAGCGCCTTTGCGCTAACCGCTCTGTGAACATTACTTCCCCCTTGCCTTCGCGATGGCGGCCTTCACGTTGTCCTCGTGGTGACAGAACGTGTTCGACTGATGCCTGCCGCGAGACGTGAACGCGACGTCGCATCGGCACTGCAGGTCAGGGAGCAGCTCTTCCAACGCCGCTAGCAGTTCAGGCGCGGCGGCGATGAGGTAGGCGTCTGCGTTCTGGCGTTTGCTGCTGAACTTGCGCACCTCCTCATCCGCAGTACCCACAAAGGCAACGATGCAATCCGGACCGTGCACAGTGTTAGCGCCAGACAACGTCCACGGACCCGGTGTGTGCTTGCTCATCTTCCCTCCGTGTCGTGCAGTTCGTCGCCTGGTACTTTGTTCCATTCGTGCATGGCCTTATCGACCATCCATACATATTGGTCGCAGTTCTCGCGCCATGTTCTGACCGCTTTTGCCAGCTCATCCGCAAGACGAAGCCGTTTCTGCGCGGCGTCAAGCTGGATGCCTACTTCGAAAAGTTCGCGCTCAAGAAAAGCGCAGCGTTCTTCAAGCGTCATCGAACACCATCTCACACCACGTCGTCGACGACTCGTAGACGCGCACCGCACACAACCATTGACCGATCGACGTTTGTTTCAGCTTGCTTGCAATCCATGTGACGAGCACTTCGGTTGTGGGGTTGTCGAGCCCCTCGATCTCGTTCAGCAGCCGATGATCGAGCTGGTCGTTGAGCGGTGCCCATGCTGCCGCAATCTCCGCATAGTCGACGAACCATCCCATGCGCTTGTCAGGAACACCGCGCAGCCGAAGTTCGACAACGTAGGTATGTCCATGCATCCGTCCGCACTTGTGTCCCTCGCAAACGTGCGGAAGCCAATGGGCCGCGTCAAAGTCAAAGCGCTTGCTGATCGTTACTTCGTTCATGTATCACCTTAGAAAAGAGTTTTTTGCCCCGTGGCGTTCTCAAAAGCCCGCAGCGCCTTCCACGACCAAAGCATCTGCGAACTGTCCACGCTATCTGCGTTCATTGCGCATGCGCGGTCCCATGCCCGTATCGACGAGCATCGCCCATAGTGGAAACGTGTCCCGTACTTGTGTGCCATAGCGCACCACATCGGCGCCGTTTTCTTGAATTCCGTTGAACCCCCCAGAAAGATTCCGCTAAAAAGATTGCAAGCCAGATAGTTTTCCACCCGCTCACTATCCATGCCGTCCTGAACCGCCAAATAAAGTGGCCACTCGCGCGGCAGCCTTGTTCGCCACTCAAGCGAGAAGTCGAGCGAGGCATTACCTGCCGCAATCAGGTCAGGAACGACGGCAAGATATGGTGTGCCTACCTTGTGCGCCCTATCCACGCGCCAAAGGTATCCGTCGACGTCGAATTGCTCTCGACGCATCGGCCCGGTGCGGTCCCACGTCTTGAACACACCGTTGTCAAAGCCCCATCGCTCGCCGCTGATCGGTCGAATGTTTCGATAGACCCACATTCGCCCCCATCCAAGCGTAGTGCACGACTCAACGATACGATGTGACGTTGACTCCCCGACGAGCACATGTGGACTCATGGTACGTCAAACACCATCTGCGGCAGCAGCCGGTAAATCTGAAACGCCGCAAGGAACAGCGACCATCCAGCCCGCAAAGACTCATCCCCGATGGTCACCACCTTGTAGCCGTCCTCTTTGATCGGGACGTGCAGAATAGCGGCACCGTCAATGAGCGCTGTCGGGTTGTGCTCTTCCCACATCTGCTTGTAGGCGGCCAACTGCGATATTGCTTCGGGGTGGTAGCTGCCCGTCTTCAGGTCGACGAGTATGCGGTTGCCGTTGGCTTTATCGAGACAGATGAGGTCGAACGTGCCGCCAAAACCCAGCTCTGACACCAGCGCGCACTCGCTATGCTCTACGATCCATCGCTCATCGATCGCCTTGCGGGCGCGCTCGTAGCAGTTGGCCAGCATCGCGGCGTCTTCGCCTTCAATGACCACCTCTTCGCCGGCATAATGCGCTTCGATGAGCGCGTGTGCCGTCGTTCCTAGCCCCGCAGCATGGTCGCGGTAGCTGTTAGGCGCTTTGGTGCCGACATCGATAGCCTCTTCACGCGACGAGAAACCGTCGATGATAGCCTCTGCAGTCGCCTCTGCGGACACCTTCGCGGCCCAATGGATGAGTCCTGGTTTCGCCATAGCGGCGCCAAGGATTGTGGTCACGCTGGGAAGTTTGTTGCCGTCCTTGTCCTTGTACTGACGACGCGGCTTCTTTGCTTTCTTCGTTGTCATTCCCACACCTTCACGCTGACTGCGTTGTTCAAGTCCTCGCCAAAAATTTGCGCCAGCCCTTCAAGCGCGCGGTCATCGGGAATCGACTGTTCCTTTTCCCATTGGCAGACCGCTTGACGGCTAACGCCGCAGACGGTGGCGACGTTGGCAAGGGTGAGGTTTCGCTGCGTTCGTAGTGCGGCAAGACGGTCGCCGTCGACGCGAATCCGACGTGGTCCACGGTATCGTTCAATCATTGTGTCTCCCAGAGAAATGCCCCGACGTCTCCAACCAGAACCGCATGCGGAATGCCTGCGGGTTATCGCGCTCGGGGCCACACGCGACGGAACTAGTGCGTTTCCTTCTCCAGTTCGTCGATACGCTGCGCCGCTTCGTCAGCGATGCGCTCCGCTTCGACCTTGACGCGCAACCAGTAGGTCAGCGCGTTTCCCTCTGCGATGCCTTCGTGCAACAGCAGCAGCTTTTCGTGCATGCCGCTCATAGTCCCAAAAATTTCAGACATCGAGTATCGGCGCTTGTTCATTGGTTTCCCCATTGCGCGGCCATCGCAGCCGCAATTCTCGGATAGGTCAGGCTTCGAATTTTCCATCGGTCCGCTGTCGGCGGCAGCTTGTTCTGGCCGCTGCCGGTCTGGTTCGCTCTCCTGGCGGCTGTGCCTCCTGGCAGAACATCAGTCGGCGCAAGCGGCGGCAGTCCTCGCAGCCACAAGCACGTCGCTTTGCTAGCGTCATGGCCGAACTGCCACGGCTGAACTGTCTGGTCTGGCTTACGCCATGCCGTGGACAACGCGCCGACCGGGTTCTCGATGGCCACCCGAGCAATTGGCGCGTCCCACAATGTCGAAACAAATGCGACCGCCTCATCACGCGCGGCGCGTCGAGCAGCGCCGACCAGCGTTCCCGCCTTTACCTTCTGATGGTACGGGCCATCGCCAAACGCCCATGCGGCCGCGTTCGTCAGGTAAGTGCATGGTGGATGGGCGATCATCAGATCCCATCCTTCGTTTAGGACATGGCGCACGTCCCCTTGGTAGTGCAGTCCTGGCGTCTCAGTAGGGAGCAAATCACACGATGCTGCGTAGTGTCCTGCTGCCGTGAAGGCATCGCGTACCGTCCCCGAAAACTCGCATGCAATGAGAACTCTCAAGACCACCTCGACAACTTGACCGCCTGTTCAACGTTCTCGACGATAAAGACTGGAAACGCCGCCCACTTGTGGTGCCATGCGAGTTCCTTTTCCGTCAGCCTGCGTTGGCTGGGGGCCTTGCTGCCGTCTTTCACCTCGATGACGATGAGCCGGCCACTGGGAACGCCGACAAGCAGGTCAGGGACACCATCGCCTTGGGTGAGCGCTTGCACCGTGCAGCCCACCTTGATCAGCGCCGCGATGACGTCGCGCTCGTTGTCGTCTCGTCGTGCCGCGCGTCTCATTCGTGCCACTCCACTGTGAGTGCGCCGCTGTTGTGCAGCGCATCGCCGATTGCCTTTCGCATCATCTCTGCCGCTGTCAACGATGGGATGAGGCGCTCGCATTCTAAATGCCCGACGTAGGGCTTTGCCTTGCCAATACGCCGGGCCATTTCAGCTTGCGACCATCCCAACGACAAGCGCAGTTCGCGAAAGACGGTGCCGTTTAGCGTGATGGTTACCGGCCTACGCTGCCGCGCTTTGTCCGAAAGGATGGTTCGCGTAATCATTAGAAAGTCAGATCCTCGTCGGCCATGACGGGCGCCGGCGGTTGGAACTTTTGCGCGTTCTGCGACTTCGCTTCAACGGCTTCGTCGCGCCGGCCCAGCATCACCAGTTCCTTGCAGTCGACATCGACGCTGGTCTTCGTCGTGCCGTCCTTCGCCTGGTACTGGCGAACCTGCAGGGTTCCGTTGATGAGGACAGAGCCGCCACGCTTGACGTAGCGCATGACGATTTCGCCTGTCTTGCCCCACGCGGTGACGTTGAACCATTGCGTCTCTGCATCCTTGCGGGTCGAAACGCCGACGCTAAATTTTGCGACGCTCCCCGCTTTGGTGTCCTTCTGCTCAGGATCTTTGCCGACGTTACCGACGATGGTGATGTTTGCGTATCCAGCCATGATTCACTCCTGCCCTGCGGGCGTGGGGTACTCTTTCAGCGTTTCCAAAACAGTCTTCAAGTCGTCGACAGTCAGCGGGCGGTAGCCCAGCACTTCCACGACGGTGCGCTTGCGTTCCTCTCCTTCCAATCGGAGCCTGGTCAACTCTGCACCGATAGCCGCGCGAAGTTCCGTCTCCGTTATCTGCTGCGGCTGCTCGATGACCGGAGCAACGGCAGGCGCAGCGGGCTTTTGTGCCTCGATGACTTGGACCTCGCCATCAGCATTGACGCGCTGTTCGCCCAACTCTTCCGGCGTGTAGATCGGGCCGCCGAAAACATCGGGGCAGTACCAGCGGCAGCCGTTGCTCATCGCGCGGGCGAACAGCATGTTCCGGCGGTACTTCGTCCATGTTTGGTTGCGCGTGACGCCGGCAGCCTGCGCGTCTTCGTAAGTGAACGTCGACACGCCGATCTGTTCTTTGTCTTCGGTGAACACGATCGTGCAATGGTCGTTGTCGTGTGCCGTGACGCGGTAATTGTACCGACCGCTACGCTTCACCAACGCGCCCATGAGCACCGCAGACAGCGTCGGTTTACCCTCGACGATGTAGATGGACGACATGGCAGCAACGGGCGGGATGCCCAGTTCAGCGCCGGCCTGAATTTTTACAGCCGCTTGCGCCATGTCGCGGGCGTCCTTGAAGTAGCCGCTGGCAGACAGCAAAGCCCCCAGCCGCTGCAGGTCTGCGACGTTGGTAGGCGCGTTAGGCGCGATCCTTACGAGTTCTTTTGTCATTGTGTCTCTCTCCTTTGGTTAGTCTAACGCCGCGTTAGTCTTCGTCAAGTAGAAAAGCTAGGCGTCTTTCGCGGTCAAATTTTTTCCGTTCCCTCACGGCGTCGACGGCTGCCAGTGCAACGCCCAGCAGTACGTGCGGTTCGCGGCACAGACCACACAAACCGTCGCACCATTCGTCATCGCAACGCACGATCGCGCACGCATCGATCGCGGCCTGTTCGTCCTGATTAAACCTCATCGGTCACGCTCCGTGAAACGCATTGTCTCGCCCTCGAACTGCAGCATCGCCACGCCGGTTGGACCGCCACGGTTTTTGGCGATGATAATTTCGCACGCCCCCAGCATTTCCACCGGCGTCTTTTCCCGCATGTAGTATTCAGGGCGATAAAGAAAGATGACGTTGTCCGCGTCCTGCTCGATGGTCCCGGAGTCCCGCAGGTCCGACATCATCGGGCGCTTATCGGGTCGGCTTTCAACTGCTCGGTTCAGCTGCGACAACAGCACGATCGGAATTTTCAGCTCTCTAGCCAAATTTTTCAGTCCCCCGGTAATTTCGCCGATCGCATCGGCCTTGCTCTGCTCGCGCTTCGTTCCTTCCAGCCGCATCAGTTGCAGGTAGTCGATGACGGCAAGGCCAACGCCTAGCTGCTGCGTTGCGCGGCGCAACGCTGACGAGATGAACGACAGCGTGGCCCCTGGACAGTCGTACAGATAGGACGGGCGCTCTGCGACGGTACCTTGCGCGTTCGTGAGGGCAGCGCCGCTTAGTGCCTGTCGCCACCTTGCCTGCGGCACCTTGCTGGCCTGCACGAGCTCTCGCCCGATCAACTCTTCGTCGCTCATCTCTAGCGAGAACAAGGCAACCGCCGCATGCTTGTCTGCAACGTAGGACGCAAGCTGTTGGGAAAACGCGCTCTTCCCCATAGAAGGACGCGCGGCGACGATGATCAGCTGTCCTGGTTGGAGCCCACGCGCTAGTGGCCCACGGTCTAGCGATGGCCAGCCGGTAGGCAAACCGCGCGGACCATCGCCAGCCGCTGCCGTTTCTATCAGCCGCCGCATGACAACGGCTCGGTCGACGTAGGTGGTGCGGGCGGTGCGCCGTCCTAGCCGAAAGAAAATTTCTTGCGCCCGCTGCAGCAGTGTCGTCGCGTCGGAGTCGCGCTCGATAGCCGACCGCGCGATGATGCTCGCCGCTTCGCTGATACGGCGCAGCGCCGCGTGTTCAACGACGATCGCGGCGGCTTCCCGGTGGCCCACGGAAATTCCCGCCGCTTGAAATTTTGCTATCCCTGCAGCGCCGCCGGCTGCGTCCAAATTTTTCTGGCTCTCCAGAAAGTCCGCAACGGACAGCGCCGAAATTTCTGACCCTCTCTCAGCCAACGCCGCGACGGCAGACCAAATCGTCTGGCCGGTTGACGTCGAGAAGTCGCGCGCTCTTACGTCGGCGTCGTGGATGTCGTCCAGAACGACGCGGCCCCCCACCAGTGCCGCGCCGATTAGCTGGGTTTCCGCATCGTGCATCATCCGTCAACACCGCGTCGCACATGAGCCGACAGACCCGCCATGACATCGGCCATGCGAGGATCGACGCGGCGCAATTCGCGCAGAGTCTCGTCCAGGAACACGATCAACGACACGATCCGCAGCTCTTGCGCGCGGATTCGGGCCTGTAGCGGGGCACACGCATCGCTGACGGCGGTCCGGAGAAAGTATCGTTGTGCGATGTCGTCGATTGTGTCGGTCGTCTCTGGCATGGGTTTTGGCTCCGTCAACGTGTGGTCGTCGGGGTGCACGCTATCGTCTGCGAAGTCTCCGTCGTAGACGTTTTCAAGGCGACCGCGATCATAGAAGTGGCTCGTCATGTTCTGTCCTCCCAACGCCGAAAGCCCCGAATAACGGGGCCAGGCGAGTCAGATTGTGCGGGCTCCTAATCGTGTGAACCGTGACAGCGGTCGCCGTGGTCGGGGCAGGTTGTTTTGACCCGGCAAACGCAAAATACCTGCGTTGCTTTTGCGCAACAACGGTATCCACGAAGCGCATCAAAAGCCGTTACCACATGAGCGCGCATCGGCCGGTTGTGTCTGTGCTGCTTAGCTCGGATGCTGGCAATTCGTCGCCGCGCAACGTTGCCTTGCGTTCCGGCGTTTATCTCAAGAATGTCTGCAACAAACGCAAAAATTGGCGAGCCCCACCGTTGCGCGCGTCGACGACATCGTTCGTACAATTTCACGCGCTTAGTGTAGCTAAGATAAACCGACGAAAAGTTTTCAATGGAATTCGGTTGCATGTTGTCTCCCTGTATGTGTTCGTGTCAGTCGGCGGCGGCAGTAGCGGCATTGATCGCGTCGGCGCAAACCGCGCGTGCCTCATCGCGTGTAGCGGGCATGATCTGTCCGTCGGCGTACGTAAGGTGGAATCGCGAAAGCGCGATGTCGCACCATTCGACCATGACGTCGTCGCCGGCCATAGCTGCCTCATTCCGCAGATCGGCAATTTGGCGCGGTGTGATGCTGTATGCGTCGAGCATGTTGTCTCCCTGTTGTGTGAGAGTTTTTAGGCTCCCAATTGCCGAAAGCACCGCCGAAAGGGTGCAGACGGCGTCTAGGTTGTTGTTGTCGTCATCCGTAGCGATAGAAGGCGCATTCGCCTGCAAGGTCAGACGCCATGCGGATCACGCCGGCGAGGTAGGCGTCAGAGACTGCGACGATGTCCCGCATGGCATCCCATGGCGCGTTTTCGTCGAGTACGATCGCAATGTCTGCGGCGACGTCGTCGTCGGTCAAGCCGCACCAATTAGCGGCGTCGACTGCAGCTCGCGAGAAGTAAAGACCGGGCTGGATGGTGAGCATTGTGTGTCCGTTCAGTTGAAAATAGCGAGAGCGCTGACGTCGACGATGCCGCGACGAACCGCCTTGATGACGTCACCCGTCACTTCGACAACGGAAAACTGCTTATCGACAGGGAACCAGCATCGATGGTCCGCGATAGCGTTTGCGGTTGCGGTCTTGACGTCGGACGCGACGCCGATACCAACGACCTCGTTTTCACTGATGAGCGCGATGTAGTGCATGTGGTGTCTCCCGTGTTGCGGCGCGTTTCCTAGGCGCGTCGTGAGGGCAGCATAACGCCGCGCTAGACACCCGTCAAGGGAAAGGTTCATGCAGAAGACAGATCACCGCAGATCTGAGGACTTAGGCTTGCTGCGGGTGATCTCTGCTTTTCGCTTGCAGAGACCAGATCACCTACTGCGACGGATGAGGTGATCTCTGTTTCCGCCGTGGATTCGCGTTGTTAGCGCGAACCCCTCTCCCTCGGACTCCCTCTCCCCGTTAGATCAACTGGAGAGATCTGCGAATGACCGGAAGTAATTCAGATCTGTCAGGTGCCGCAGATCTGCCCGTGTCATTCCCGAGCAGGGAGATCAATTGCTCATGACAGGGATCGGGAGAGGCATCGATCCGATCCCTGTGTCAGAGGGTTGATCTCTTGTGACCGGATGTCATGGGAGGATCTGTACCGTTGTAGAAACGGTGAGGGGGAGTATGAGGGGGAGAGGGGATAACGTGTCAAGACAATTCGACATTGGCGCGAAAGAAAGTTGCGAAACGGCTTTGCAATGCGATGAAGTGGAATGAAGCGGAGATGGTAGGGATGGGGTGTCGAAACGGTAGGGTGACGATTGTTCAGTTGTGGGAGAGTGTAGGTGTAGGATTGCGGTTGCTTGGATTGTGTGAACCGTGAAAGGTTTTCACAATGCGGAAGTATGTTGCGACATCGGGCAAGGCGATCGTTAGGGCGCAGACGACCACTAAGGCGCTTGAGCTGCGTATGGCCGGCTTTTCTTATCCGGAGATTGCGGGAAGGCTGGGTATCAGCACGGGCACCGCGTACAATTACGTTAGCGGCACCCTTGCCAAAACGAAGCAAGAGGCCGCAGAGACGGCAGAGCAGATACGGACGCTCGAGGTGTCGCGGTTAGACAAAATGCTCGCGGTGCTTGCGCCTATGGCCGAACAGGGCGACATGCAAGCGATCGATCGCATCTTGAAGATTCAGGAACGACGCGCCGCATACCTCGGACTCGACGCACCTAAAGCCTCGCTAGTGGCTGTCGACGCCAGACCCGATACTGTGCGCGCGTTGATGGCTCTCGTCGCTCCTGCGCAGGATAAACGCGCCGCAGACGATGTCGTGGAAATGAACGGTGGCGCCGATGACCGTTAGCATCGCGATCGGTGTTGCCGTGGTGATTGCGATCCGTTTTCTGACGGTGGCGTTAGAGAACGCACGCACGGATGACGACGCATGACGCTGCCTGTGCTCCCGGCTAACGCTATGTCGGTCTTAGCGCAGTCGTGCCGCATTACTGACCATAGAACTGGCGCAACGTCGACGTGGCAACCTAACGCTGAGCAGGTCGAGGGCTGGCGTCGCTCGGAACAAGCGCAGCACAACGGCCGCTGGCTGTACTGTGCAAAACCCCGCCAGATCGGAAACACGACGGCACGCACGCTGGAACTCGCCGCGTGGACAGCCACCGTCGACGGTCTCGGCCATCGTGTGCGCGCCGCCATCGTCGTCGACACGGACGACAAAACGCTCGAGCGCAGCGCGTTCTTTAGCATACTGAATCGACAGCTGGGACTAGGTGCATACGTCAACAGCGAACGCGCACGCTTTCCCGGCGGTTCAATCGTCGAATTCGTCAGCGCAGGCAGTAACCGTCTCGGTGCATCGGGCAGCTATCAGCGGCTGCTGCTGTCAGAGCTGTCGTTCTGGCCAAGTCACGTCGACACCTACGGGTCACTTACCGCGACGTTGTCCCTTGACGGATTCGCGGAGATTGACACGACGTGCGACATTCAAGCGGGCTCCGGTCAGCTTGCAAGGCGGTTGTGGCGCGACGACGGCAACCGCTACGACAAACTCTTTTTTCCCGTCGAGTTGCACGAAGAGTATCGCGCAGAACCCACGCTTATCAGCGATCAGGAATGGGAGTGGGCGCAGGCCGAAGGCTTCACCAGACGCGATGCCGCGTCATGGTGGCTTACAACCGCAGTCCGCGACATGGCGGCCGGTGACCTAGTCCGCGCCATGCGAGAGTTCCCGCAACGGCCAGAACACATGTGGTCGTCGTCGACAGGCCGATGGGTACCAACGACGCCAGCGGTAATTGAACCGTTGTTCTATTTGGAAGCCGGCGGCGTTCGCGTCCCTTGCTGGCGACGTGACGGTTCCGGCCAATACGTCGTCGGCGTCGACACCGCGTCAGGCAAAGACCGCGACCGAAGCGCCGTCGTCGTCATCGACAAGAAAGACAGCGCCGTCGTCTCTGCTTATGTAAGCAACACCATCACGATCAGCGAACTGTGCGCCATCGTCAAAGACCTCGTCGACGCCTACAGCAAGCCCGCGCACGTCGACCAGTGGCGCATCCGACACAACCACTACCAGCCCGATCTCATCGTCGAAGACAACGGCATCGGCGAAGGAACCGTCGACCGCTTGCGCACGATGGGACTCTCCGTGCAGACGCAGACCACCGACGTCTCGTCAAAGTACGACGGTCTATTGCTGGCACGTGAGGCTATCGTCGCCGGTCACATCAAAGGACCGAAGGACCTCGCCGACGAAGCCGACGAGCTGCACCAGGACCAGCATGGCAACTGGAAAGGCCGAAAAGACCTGCTCATGGCCATCGGCTTCTGCCTTCGCCTGATCAAGCGTTCACCATACGTCGTTTCACGTCTACCGGCTGACCCGCAGAAGACCGTCAACGCCGAAGCTATCTTGCGTAGCCTGCGCCGACCAAAAGACAGAGGCTGGTAGGACAAAACCTTTTTCCTTAGTGGTAGAAAGTTGACGCCGCCGCCTTGGGACGTCATGCTTTCGCACATGGCTAACCCGTACACTCAGCCTTACGAGAAGTATCGCGGCATGGGTCGCGTCGCTGGTCCCTCTGCTGCGGAACAACGGCAGAACGAGAAGTCGTCGGGGACTGCTGACCTTCTGCGTATGTTGGCCGGCGCTGCCCCTATGGCTGGTTCCGCTATCGGCGCTGGCATCGGCGGTGTTCTCGGTGCCGGCGCTGGCGGCATCGGCGCACTTCCCGGCGCTCAGTTGGGTGGCGGCATCGGCGGCGCTCTGGGGCAAATGGCCGGCAGTTTTGCCGGTGCTGGTGCCGACGTCACCGAACGCCCCGCGCTTGAACGCCAACAGGCACGCGACAAGCAGATTGAGATGCTCCTGCAAGCCTTCGGGTCGCGGCGGTGAGCGGTGTTGAGAGCCTCCGCGACGTCGACGTCCCGGTTGCACAGTTCGTCATCGACGGCGTCCCCGTTCAGCGGGACAAAGTTACTGCGCGCGGGCTTCTTCAAGAAGCGCAGCGGGTTTTCCAGCCGTACGAAAAGACGGCGTGGCTTCGTGCTGTCATCGCTGAACGATACTTGAATGGTGACCAGTACGCAGGCATCGACTACCGCAAGAACGAACTGATCTTCGACGACTGGCCGCAGTATCTTCCGCGCGTCACTCGTAATTTACTGCGGAACCTGCACCTCACCTGGCAAGCGCGCGTTACGAAGAGCGACCCTGCGGTGAAAGCATGGGGTGGCGAGAGCAGTCTTGGCGACGTCGAAGCGGCGAACGTCAGCAATAAGCTTATGGCGTTCTGGCGTCAGCAGCAAGACCACCGACGCATGATTAGCCGCGCTGCATGGACTTGCGGCGCTCAGGGCACATCGGCGCTTTGGACCTACTGGGACAGCGGGAAGGGACCGCTTGGTAGCGATGGAACGCCTTTGGGTGACATCTGCGTTGAACCGTTGGCTATCTGGGAATGGGGCACTGACGGCTCAGAGGCCATCGAGGACTCTTCCTACTGCTACGTTCGCCGCTACGTCGACCGTGAGACGGCCCGCATCAAGCTGCTGAAAGCCGGCATCACCGATCCACCATCATCGTCGCCCGCGCAGTCGGTGTGGGGCGAAAACCGCGACCTCGTCGAAGTAATCTATTACTACCACAAGAAGACACCGCGCATCCCTGACGGCTTCTTTGCGGTTCACGTCTCCGGTCACGTTGTCGAGCACGGTCCGTTCCCGTACGAGCACGGTGAGCTGCCCATCTCCATTTGGAAGTGTGGTGATAAACCCGACAGCCCGCATGGCGGTACCCACGTCGACGACGCTATCCCGCTGCAGGCTGCGCTGAACCGACTGCACGCCTCACTTGCGAGCATGACGACGCGCTCTGCGAAGTGGCTCAAGGTGCTCGCGGCGAAGAAGATTGCCGACCTCTGGAACGGCGAAGACCAGATTATCGAGTGCGATGATCCAGCCGCCATCGCCGGTCTCCGCATCGTCGGTCCGCCGCCACCGCCGCCGCTTTTGCTCTCTCAGATTGAAGAGCACGAACGGATGATTGGCATTGTCTTCGGCATCAACGAAGCCGTCGTCGGCTCCGATGCGTCGGCAACGAAGAACGCGCGTCATCTGGCCTACATCAGCGAATTGGATGCGCAGAAGTTCTCGGCGACGTTGGCGATGCGCGACCATGCTCTGTTGCGCCTTTACCGACAGATGCTGGCGCTCTGCAAGCAGTACGTCGTCGTCCCGCGCATCATCAAGATTACCGGCGTTGCTGGTCTTCCCGAAGTGCTCCGCTTCGTCGGTTCTGACCTCGCAACCGACGTCTACCTTGAGCCGGCACCTGGTGTTGACCAGACAAAGACGGCAGAGGCGGCGCAGGCTGAGCAGGATGCGGTGGCTGGCTTTGAGCCCATTGAACGCGCTGCTGAGCGTCGTCAGACGGGCCAACGTGACACCGCGCTTGAGACGATGACGCGCAAGGCGGTCTTCCAACAGGCGCAGCAAGCCATGCAGGGCTTTGCTGTTGAAGCGGACCAGAGTCTTGTCGCGTCGACGGCGGTTGAGACGCTGTTGTCGCTCATGGAGTCGAACGAGCAGATGGGACCGCAGCGTCTTGCCGGCGTTGCAGCGCTCTTGAACGCCTACCGCGCGCTCATTCAGCAGCAGCAGCCAGAACAGGGCGGTGGTAGCCCTGAGATGACCGCAGAGGTCGAGCAAATGGCCGCTCAGCAAAACCCAGGAGTTTTAACGTGAAGAAAGAAGCCGCCCCGTATCTCATCCTCGGTCTGGTGCTGATGCTCGTCGGTCTTGCGCCGCCGATCGCCCATGCGCTGTCGAACCCCGTCGTGGAGTTGCAGAACACGTCGGTGAGCTGCACCGGCACCGCGACCCTGATCGCTCCGTCTGGTGCATCTACGATGTGCATCGAAAATACCAGCGCTACCTGCGTTCAGATTGGCGGCTCTGGCGTCACCAGCAGCACATCGCTTGCTATCGGTAGCGGCTGCTCTGGTGGTCAGGTGTTCTGCGCTGACGTCAAGCGTATGTACTGCGCCGCTGCCTCTGGCACCATCGCTGTCGACGTCGTTTACGGGAGCATGTGATGCAGCGTATCGTCGTCGTTCTGGCGCTGCTGTCGGCCCCGGTTCTGGCGACGGCGCTTCGCCCGTTTGCTGGCATGCGCGGCGACGCTTCGCTCGGCTGGAACAGCGCGAACGGATCACCGTCTGGTGCCGCTGCGCCCCCGTCGCCTAACTTCGACCTCGTTGCCGGCAGCACGACGCCGAATGACCTGAGCGATAGCCTCACGGTCAACAGCACGTCGATGACGTTGGTCCTCGCGTGTGACGCACAGGGTATTTCGGGCACGAACTGGACTTGCCGCAATAGCAGCGGCGTCGTGACTTTGTCAGAAGCGGGTACCGGGTCATCGCCGACGACGACGATTAGCACGCCGTTTCATGCGCTCGATGCCGTTGAACGGCAGACCACCTACGGGACAACGCAGAAACGCCACGATGCGGCGTCGTCGACGATTGGCGACTTGACCACCGACGATTTTGTCGTCGAGTATGTGGGCAAACTGAGCGCAACCTCTGGTGCCGTCGTTATCGATAAGGGCCTTGCCGGCACCGATGGTTGGCGTTTATCGCAGTCGACAACGGCAGCCATGCAGCTTCAACTTCGCACCGCGTCGGTGACGGCGTCGGTCATTGGCGCAACTGGACAAACGTCGTCGTGGACGCATTTTATTGCGTTCATCGATCGCTCTGAGGCGAGCACAAACGGCGCGGTGGCTTACGGCAACGGTGCAGCCGGCAGCGGCGTGGATTTTTCTGGTCGCTCCGCTTCCGCGACGAATGCGTCGACGTTGGCAGTTGGTGCGGCGTCGGCGGGTTCATCGAACGCCGCTACGGTCTCGTCAATCCGCGTGTGGCGTTGCTCGGGCTGCATGGCCGGCGGCGCGACTAATCCAGCGCAATGGGCGCCGATCGCGCGTCAGCGAACTGTCACCGCATTTGGCATCGCACCGTCTCTTGCTGTCGGCTTATCTGCGCCAACGACAATGGCGCGCGCCACTACTGGGCACATTGACGTCGTCGACGGCGGCACACGACAGCTTTATCTAGCCGGCAACAATGCACCGCGCGTTGCTCGTCGTACTTATTCCGGCGGTACAGCGCTTGCCGGCTACATGAATGAACCGGCTGTCTCAAACATCGCGCTTCAAAGCCAGACGTTGGAAGCGACGTGGACGGCTCTCACGGTCGGCGATACTGTTCTCGTCGATGCATGGGCTGGCGCTGACCTGACGACGACGGGTGACGACGTCGACGGCGCCAATAGTCTTGGCGAGCATGGCTTGCGGCAGTCGATCACGCTGACGGCA
>Ga0114980_10000302_pt1 | contig 35046 bp, 25 predicted proteins | sample S_140806_EF_Meta_FD_87018 | JGI IMG/M metagenome (GOLD analysis project Ga0114980, IMG submission 87018) | Freshwater microbial communities from Lake Simoncouche, Canada to study carbon cycling - S_140806_EF_MetaG | ecosystem: Environmental > Aquatic > Freshwater > Lake | place: Lake...
CACTGTCAAACGCAGTAGACAAACGCTTTGCAGGCATGCCCAAACTCACGTAGTGGAAGCGACGATTCGTTCTTTCTGGTCCGCCTTCACCTGCGAACATGCGTGTTGGGTCTTCGCCTTCGCGTTTGAATGGGAAGAGACCTGCGGTGTATGGAAATTCTCCTGGTACATTTTCTTGAAGTGACCATTTCACAATGTCTCCCCACGATTTGTATTTCGGAAGAGCCACTTTCGGAATGCGAGAATGTGAAAGCGATCGGGTAGAGGCTTCCATTTGAATTTCTTTGTCGCGTACTTTAAAAGTAAAGATGTCTCCGCTGTAGGAAGCTTTCTTCGCTTCCCAGTTTTGAAGCAGGTTCCACAAGTGTGGATCGAAATCCATTTTAATTCGGTCAAATGAAGCTTCCAAATGTTTGATGGAAATTTCATTGTTCTCGTTGTTCTCTCCTTCGCGAAGCGCGGTGAGCGCGATGTTCAGTCCGTATAGTTTTTCAGCAATCTCTGATTGCTTGTTTACCCAAGCGTCATATGCGCGATTGGTTTCAGCGATTTCAGAGAGGTAGCGTGTTCTGTTTGGTGGAATAATGTAAACCTTCTCGCTTTGCTCGGCGGTGAGTTCAAACGTTGTTTGAAATTTAGCTTGTGTCTTTTCATTCAGCTTGTCAATGATCATGCGGAACAAGCTATTCGTCCCAGGGTCATTGAATTGCGAAGCAATGGTTCCAACCACAGGAAGGCTGTCTTCCGGCGCATCCCACAGTTGGTGGTTGCGAATGTATTGCTTGCGCACATCGCGAAGCGCATCTAACGCACCGCGTTTGTCGAACTTGTTAATCGCAACCACATCTGCGAAATCGAGCATGTCGATTTTCTCCAATTGACTGGCTGCGCCGAATTCCGGAGTCATGATGTACAATGCGACATCGCTGTGATCCATGATCTCCGTATCGCTTTGCCCAATGCCGCTGGTTTCTAAAATGATGAGATCGAATTGGGCAACTTTCAACACGTTAACCGCTTCGGCTACGTGTTTGGAAAGGGCTAAGTTGCTTTGACGTGTTGCAAGCGATCGCATGTACACGCGGTCGTTTTTAATGGCGTTCATTCGAATGCGATCGCCTAGTAATGCACCGCCGGTCTTTCTTTTCGAAGGGTCAACAGATATAATGCCGATGTGCTGATCAGGAAAATCTAAAAGGAAGCGACGAACGAGTTCGTCTACCATGCTTGATTTCCCTGAGCCTCCCGTTCCGGTAATTCCTAAAACAGGCGTTTTAGATTGCTTCGCTTTTTCGTGAAGCTCAGCAATGAATGCGCTGTGCTCCTCCGGGAAGTTCTCGGCCGAGGAAATCACTTGCGCCAAACACGCGTCTTTTTTAGACGCAATATCGTCAATAGTATAATTCAATGTTTTTCCCGTTGGGAAATCGCAACGCTCAACCAAATCGTTGATCATGCCTTGAAGTCCCATGGCGCGTCCATCATCTGGATGATAAATACGCACAATGCCGTAGGCTTGCAGTTCCGCAATTTCTTCTGGAAGAATTGTTCCGCCACCACCACCGAAAATCTTAATGTGTCCGCAGCCTTTTTCCTTCAATAAATCAAACATGTATTTGAAATATTCCGTGTGACCGCCTTGGTAGCTAGTCATGGCAATGGCTTGCGCATCTTCTTGAATGGCAGTGTTCACAACCTCTTCAACACTTCTGTCGTGTCCCAAGTGAATGACTTCACAACCAGTAGACTGAATAATCCTGCGCATGATGTTAATGGCAGCATCGTGCCCGTCGAATAGTGATGCTGCTGTTACAATGCGAATCTTGTTTTTAGGGATATATGGAATGGCTTCTTGCATAGTTCGAGTATAGTTTCGCGAATTTACGAATTGCGCAGCGAAAACATAGATTTTCTCAAGGGTTATCTTGAGTTATGGAATTGTTAAGGTGTTAAAGATAGATTCACCTTTATTTAACGCTGTCGAAATGTAGTTCGTGGGATAATCGAATTTCTTTGTTTCATGCAAGACGAAGTAAAATTGCCATACATACACGCGGGGCTAGAAAATGACTTTGCTCACTTTTCGAGAGCCTTCGCCCACCCTGCTCGTGTGACCATTCTTTTGGAAATGATCAAAACCAACGGTGTTGTTGAAGGGCGAGTGGTGGAGGTGCCTGGTATGTCACCTTCTACTGTGATACAACATCTCAGAGAAATGAAGAAAAGCACGATTATAGATGGACGAATCTTCGGTATGCGCTCGAAGTATTGGATTTCCAAGGAAGCGTTGCTCTTTTTTGAGAATATTTCGAAACAGTTCTTCTGTCATTTCGAAACATTAACTTAACATTGGAGACCTAATGTTAACTCAGAGATAATTCAATTTGTGTTTTAAATCAACTTATCTGTATTTGTTTCGCATTCATGAAAATGAATGGTCAAATGAAAAAAACATCAGTCTTGTTTTTATTGGTTTTAACATGTTTAACCGCTGGTGCTCAGACAATAATTAAAGGCACCGTTTTAAATTCTTCAGCCGAACCTATTGTTGGAGCCATTATTATGGTAGACGGTACCGCTTTTGGTGCGGCCTCAAACGCTTTTGGTGAATATCGTATTGATGTGAAGACGGGCGGAAATTATTCATTGGAAGTGAAGGCCATTTCATACGCGACTCAGAAAATTTCAGGGATAGAAATCGCTTCGGGAAAAGAATTAAAAGCCGATATCGTTTTGCAATCTGAATCATTCATGGTTGGCGGAGGTGTGGAAATTAAAGACTTCCGCAAAACCAGTTCAGAAGCTGCAGTTATTATGGAGATGCGCGAGGCGAAAGGAGTGGTAAGTGGGGTAGGTGCTGTTCAAATTCAAAAAGGACAAGATAGAAATGCTTCGGAAGTAGCAAGAAGAATCCCTGGGGTAACCATTATTGACAATCGTTTCGTTATGGTACGTGGACTAACCGAGCGTTACAATGCCGTTATGATGAATGGAATTCTTGTTCCTTCTTTGGAGCCAGACGTTCGTTCGTTCTCTTTCGATTTAATTCCGAGTCAGGCAATTGATCGTTTCCTCATATTTAAATCTCCTTCTCCAGATCTTCCCGGTGAATTCGCAGGTGGTGCTATTAATGTTTACACGAAGAACTTTCCAGATTACAACACCTCGTTGGATGTTAGTATGGCAACGAACTATCGTTCAAATACGACAGGACAAGAATTTCTAAGTAATGTTAATTCAGGTTCGGAAGCACTTGGTTTCGATAACGGAACGCGTGACTTGCCTTCAATTTTTCCAGCTAACATATCAAGCAACATTTCTGATGAAGATGCAAGAAAGTTGAGTCTGGCTCTTCCTAATACTTGGGGATATGAATCAGAAACAGCTTTGCCCGACCGTCGTGTAAACGTCTCATTTGGTAAGCGTTTTCAAACGGAAAAAGTTCAGTTCGGTAATTTTACAGCAATAAGTTATTCAAGAACTGCGCAGCGCCAAAACTCTCATCGTTTAGATTACAACGTGTTCGACGCTGCGACACAAGTTAGTGACACCGTATTCTCTTTCGACGATATGATTTATCAGAAGAATGCCAATGTGGGTGTGCTTCACAATTGGGGAATCAAGACTGATAAAAGTTTTATCGAATTCAAAAACTTCTTGAATCAAAACGGTTTGCAATCGAACACCTTCAGAACAGGTCGTGCATTGGAAGAGGGAAACTACCGTCAGGAATATTCATTCCGCTACACTGAGCGACGCATGTACAATACCCAATTAACAGGAACTCATGAATTGTTTAATGGAAAGGGAAACCTGAATTGGGCATTGGGTTACGCACAAACAAGAAGAAACGACCCTGACTGGAAGCGTATCCGTTACACACGTCCATTGGATGGTTCTGACGAGAATTTTCATGCTTACTTCACAACGGTGGCGCAGCCATTTTATTCAGGAAGACTATTTATGAGCCTGAAGGAAGATGTGCGCACATACGCTGCCAATTACGAGCATAAACTGAAACAATTAAACTCGGATAAGGAGAAGCCTAAATTTGCCACTGTTAAGGCTGGTTTTTATATTGAAGACAAAGACCGCGATTTCGGTTCAAGAAATTTAGGATACGTGATAGATGCTTTCAATTTCGATTGGAACAAGGACACAACAAGTATTGCAAACATTCTTGCGCCTTCTAACATGCAAGATTCAACGGGATTTACCCTTGGAGAAGATACGCGCGGAGCAGACAGGTACCATGCTTCTTCAAACCTCTATGCTGGTTATGCTATGCTAACGTTACCTTTCGAGAGATTGACAGTTTCGGGCGGTATCAGACTTGAGCAGAACTCTCAAGTCTTGACCAGTGCTGACATCACAGGTACACCTATTAAAGCATCATTAGATTCATTGGTTTTCCTTCCTTCCATAAATGTCTCATATACGCTAAGTAAGAAAACAATGCTAAGAGCGGCATACGGGAAAACGGTTAATAGACCTGAGTTTCGTGAATTAGCGCCATTCAGTTTCTATGATTTCGAAAACAATTTCATCAATACAGGTAATCCGAATTTGACCTTCGCTACCAATTCAAACGCAGACATACGCATAGAACATTACCCTTCGAATACAGAGTATTTGAGCGCTGCATTGTTCTACAAAGAATTTAATAATCCGATTGAGCCTTACTTCGTGCCGGGCGTTGGATCAGGTGGAACACGTAGTTTCGCTCCTGGAAATGCTTTGGGTGCAACGAGCTATGGCGTAGAATTCGATATTCGCAAGTCGTTGAAGGAAATGACTGCCAACAGAATACTTCAGAACTTAACGGTGGTTGCGAATGCTTCCTTCATTAAGTCAGACATTCAGGTAAGTGCCGAAGGTGTTGCATCTGGATTGAATCCGAATCGTCCAATGGTAGGTCAGTCTCCTTATATCATTAACGGAGGATTGTATTATGACAACGACTCAACCGGATGGCAAGTAACGGTGTTGTACAATCGCATAGGCCCTCGTGTAACCATTGTGGGTATTCCTGATATTCCAGAGGTGTATGAAATGTCTCGCGACATGTTAGACATAACTATTACCAAGTCTTTCAAAAACGGATTCTCTGTTCGCGCGGGTGTTCAAGATATATTGAAACAAGATTTCGTTTTCCTTCAAGATGCCAATCAAGATGGTAAGTTAAGTCGCGCCAATGATCAACGCTTACAATACTTCAACAGAGGAAATTACTGGAGTGTAACACTCAGTTACAAGTTCAGAGAAGATGTAAAGCAGACTCAAAAGAAGAAGTAGTCTTAACATTCTCTTAAAGAACATAACATTCAGATGAGAATTGTATAATGAATACATAAGTTATTCATCATCTTATCGTAAAGAATAAGCGGCAATTTTGCCGAAACAAATTCAAACTAATGAAAAAACTTTTATTCTCTTGCGGTCTCGCATTGGCTGCATTTGCAAGCCAGGCGCAGATTGTGGTAAGTGGAAACATTGACATCAATGGAACTACCACCTGGACAAACAACAACATTTACATCCTTTCAGGTTTCGTAAAGGTTACGGCTAACGACACCTTGGTTATTCAACCGGGTACGATTATCAAAGGAGATTTGGTAACAAAGGGATCTTTGATCATTGAGCGTAGCGGATACCTTCATGCTGAAGGAACGCCAGAGCAGCCGATTGTGATGACTTCTCAAAAAGCAGCTGGACAAAGAAGCTACGGCGATTGGGGAGGATTAATTCTTTGCGGAAGAGCGAGCGTGAATGCGCCCGCTAATGCAGGAAATGGAACAGCAGCTGGAGAAGCTATTGTTGAAGGTGGAGTAGGTTCTATCTATGGCGGTGGCGCTACGCCAAACGATAATGACAATTCGGGTATTATTCGTTATGTTCGTATCGAGTTCGGCGGGATTCCTTTCCAACCAAATTCTGAAATCAATGGCTTAACATTCTGTGGTGTTGGAAGAGGAACAACTGTAGATCACATTCAAGTGTCTTACGCTGGTGATGATGCTTACGAATGGTTCGGTGGTACTGTTAATGTAAAGAACATTATCGCATACCGCAACTGGGACGATGATTTCGATACAGACTTCGGGTACCGTGGAAACGTGCAATTCGCACTTTCAGTTCGCGATCCACAAATTGCTGACCAATCGGGTTCAAACGGTTTCGAATCAGACAACGATGCTAGCGGAAGCACTGCCATTCCAAACACACAACCTCACTTTTCAAATGTAACTATTGCTGGACCCCTTTTGTTCAACAGCACCATCAATTCAAATTACAAACGCGCATTGCACTTGAGAAGAAGAACAGAATGTAGTCCTATGAACAGCGTATACGCTGGTTACCCAGTTGGATTGTTAATCGAAAGTGCATCAACACAAGGAAACGCGACAGCGAATAACCTTCGTTTTAAAAACAACGTGTTGGCTCAAATGAACGATACATTGGCTACTGTAACAACAGCTAATCCAAACAACATCAACGCTGGTTTCAACATATCTACCTTCTTCGCAGCGAACAACAACGCGAATTACAACACAGGTGCTGAATTAGGTTGGAACGGAATGAGCTTAACCAATCCAGATTTCTCGCTTCAACCAACATCGGTTTTAACAACAGGTGCTGATTTCACAGATACTTATTTGCAAGATGCGTTCTTTACTCCGGTAGATTTCCGCGGAGCTTTCGGTTCTGAAAACTGGACATCTTGTTGGGCAGAGTGGGATCCACAAAATGCTGATTATTCTACTGCAATGAACAACGCAATCACAGCTTCTTTAACAGCTTCTGGTGCTACTTCAATCTGCGCAGGTTCTGTTGTAACTCTTGACGCGTCTTCAACTGATGCAAACTCAACTTACACTTGGAACAATGGCTCAGTAGGAAATTCTCAAGATGTAAACAACACCGGTTCTTTCAGCGTAATCGCTAGAAGCAGCAAAGGATGTACAGCTAACTCAAACGTTGTTAACGTTACGGTAAATGAAAATCCAACAGTTGCTATTACAGCTAACGGAAGTACTTCTTTCTGCACAGGTGGAAGCGTTGAAATTGCTTCTTCACAAGCAGGTGGAAACGTTTGGAATACAAACGCTACTTCAGATGCAATTACTGTTACTGCAACAGGTGACTTCTCTTTGGAGTACACAGATGCAAACGGATGTTCAGCTTCTTCAAACACCATTAGCGTAAACGTTAGCGATTCTCCAATCCCAACTATCTCTGCGAACGGAAGCACTTCAATCTGCGACGGTTCTGCTGTAACATTAACAGCTTCTGCAGCTGATTCTTATGCTTGGACATTCAACGGTGCTGGACTTGCTGAAACAACTCAATCTATTGATGCAACGCTAGAAGGACTTTACACAGTGAATGTGACTAACACAGACGCATGTAACGGTGTTGGTTCATCAACTCCAATTTTAATCAATGTAAATCCAACTCCAACAGCTGATGCATCTTTCTCTCAAACCAACGGAAGCTTCACGGTTCAGTTCTTAAACAACTCTACCAACGCATCTTCTTACTCTTGGGATTTCGGTGATGGAACAACTTCAACTTCAACCAACCCTTCGCACATCTTTGCAACCGGTGGTGACTTCACAGTTGTTCTTACAGCAACTAACGGAGATTGTTCGAACACATTCACAATCAACTTGACTAGCGTTGAAGTTTCTGAAAACGTTGCTTTCGAAGACCTAATGGTTTTCCCTAATCCAACAGAAAACGAATTGAACATTCAATTCAGCTCTTTCGATTCAGGTATCATGAATGCTACGATCTTCAATGTAGCTGGACAAATAGTTTCTGCTGAAGCATTCGCAGTGAACTCTGGAAATATGTTCCACACCATCGACACTTCAAACTTAGAAAGCGGAGTTTACTTCGTGAACCTAAGCAACAACACTTCAAACATTACCATCCGCGTAATTAAGAAATAGTAGATTAAGTTTAGATTAGAAATTAGGAGCGAACTTCGGTTTGCTCCTTTTTCTTTTTAGTGGGTAAGAGAGGTTAAGAAAAGGGAAGAAAAGGGAAGAGGTTTCAACAAGTTTTAATAGTCGAAGACATTCGCCGCAGGCACTCGTTGAAAACATTCGTTGCTCTGCAACATTAGTGGCTCTGCCACATTCGCCCTCGCAACGCCAGTGGCCCTCGCGAAGCATTCGCCCTCGCAACTCATGTTGCCCTCGCGATTTTTTTTGTAACTTAGTTCCATGAAACATTATTCTGAAATAATTACAATTGATTCACAAGTCCGATTTGGAAAACCTACAATCAGAGGAATGAGAATTAGTGTTTATGATATTTTAGGTTGGTTCGCTTCAGGAATGTCAACTGCCCAAATCATTGAGGATTATCCAGAACTGACCGAAGAAGATTTAATGGCTGCTCTTTCATATGCAGCGGAAAGAGAACATAAAATTCGAATTGCATCGTGAAACTTCTCTTGGATCAAAATATTTCTTTTAGAGTAGTTAAACAAATTTCAAAAATATTCCCTCTTGCAAACAAGATAAATTGAATTGCGAAATGGGAAACAATAAAATTCCATACCTAAACTTGAAAAAATCGTTGAGAGCTTTATTGCTTTTAGTTGGCGTATTTATTTTTTGGATATTTCTAGCAAGATCAGAAAACACTTGGGATATTAATGATTTTATTGGAAACAACCTCTATGTCATTACAGCAATTTTGTTCTATCCGATTATTATTGTTCTTGCTTGGATTTTCTTTCTTTTGATTAGAAGCTATTTGAAAAGGATAAATCATCACCAGAGTTAATTATTAGCCATTGTCAATGCCGTGGTCATTCTTCAATGGTTATTTGCTTTAAACTTGAAGTGAAGACACTTATCACAATACATTCTTCCCTTTTCTTCCCCTTTCTTAACTTCTCTTCACTTTAAAAAGGCATTCGTGCTTCGCACATTAGTGGCTCCGCCACATTCGCCTCCGGCATTCGTGCTTCGCACATTAGTGGCTCCGCCACATTAGTGATTACATCACAACATTTTTCTTCTGAAACAACCCATTCGCCTTATTCGGATCATCTAATTCCTGATCGAACAAAGCTGAAATCTCTTGAATCGTTTTTGCTAATTCAGGAATGCTCTTTCCGCTGGTCATGACTGTTAGTATGTAAGCTTCGCCATCGATGTATATAATTCCAGATTCATGCAATTCGTGATTCGCACCTCCGTCGCCCCATTCGCCGAACTTGTGCGCAATCGGAGTTCCAGCAGGAAGACCTTTTACAAATCCATCTTTGAAATCGCACTCCGTTAAAAGCTTAAGCGCATATTCAGAGTTGGCAATGGATAAATATCCCGCATTGAACAAGACTTTTAAGAAGACGGAAAAGTCTTCCGCAGAAAGACTATAATTCACATCCATGATGTTCGGTAAAGGCAAGCCAACGTTATCATATGTTTTCTTGAACTGCGCAACATTTAAATTCTTCTTCAATAAAAACGTCGCATTGTTGTCTGAGTATTTGATCATATAATCTAGCAATTCCCGAATGGTGTATGTCTTTCCAACTTCAATTTGTTTCGAGTTGTACGATTGAGATGGAATGTATTCTGCGCCAGTAAATGTTACCGGAGCATTCAAAATTCCAGGCTGATATTCTTCAAACTTCAAATAAGAGATGAGAATAGGTACTTTAATCAGCGATCCAGGATGAAAAGGAACCTTTCCTTGAAAACTCATCCAATTTCCCTTTTTAAAATCACGCAAATAAACTGCTGCATTGTTCAACAAGCCTGCGTTTTTCTTTTCAGTAATTAAGTTTTCAATTTTCGTTTTCAATGAACCGTACATTGCAGACTCATTAATAGGTTCTGCGTATTCCAAAGGTTTAATGTACTCATATCCCTGAAGTCGCTTAATGTTGTAGGAACATTCTCCTGTTGCTTCAACAGGTGTTTCTTTTTTATTAGAAACTTTTCGAACCGCAATAAAAGTAGCGGCACTACTAAGCACGGAGGTGACGAGCACAAAAGTTATGGCTTTCTTTTTAGCAATCATGGTTAAGACAATTGGTTTGGTTGTCCCTTGCAGTGGACATTGTGAATGTATGTACACATTGGCTCATGAGGAAATTTATTCTTTCCTCTTTTTTTTCAATATTGGATTTCAAACCACAACTCACGTCTTAGACAAGCGTCGCAGACATTCGTCCAAAGGACATTCGCCTCTGGCATTCGTTGCTTCGCAACATACGTCTTTCGTCCGCAGGACCTTGGCGCTAAGCGCATTCGTCCTTAACTTCGCCATGTCCTGAACCAATAAAAAGTTAAACAATATGACAAATAAATTGACTTTATTATTTGCAATTTTTTTTCATTTGAATTTAAATGCTCAACAGTGGATAGATAAAAAATACGATTATGACAGTACATTAAATGTCACTTATGGAACTGCGCTAAACTTCAACGGTAGCACAGACAATTTAACAATGGACATTTACACACCAATATGCGATGACATCAATCATATTTCAAGAAAGCCTCTACTGATATGGATACACGGAGGTGCATTTCTTGCCGGAGATAAAAATGAAATGACTAACCTCTGCAAACAATTTGCGAAAAGAGGCTATGTTACAGCTACCATAAATTACAGATTAGGTTTTATTCCAGATGATTTAGCTTGGAATTGCAATTACCCAAATTATTCTTGTGTTTTTGCAACTGATAGTGCCGAATGGTATCGGTCATATTATAGAGCCGTGCAAGACGGAAAAGGGGCTTTGCGATATCTAGTTAATAGAAATGCCTCTTTAAAAATTGATACCAACAACATTTTTGTAGCAGGAGAAAGCGCAGGTAGTTTCATTGCACTTGGAATAGGGTTATTGGATACAATTAGTGAAAAGCCAATTCAAGCCTATGCAAGTTCGAATGCACCTAATCCATTTAGTAACACACTAAGCTGTGAATATTGTGTGGGAGAAAATTTTAACGGTGTTAATGTAGCGCGACCAGATTTAGGAGATATTGATGGTACCATTGAACCCACAAGTACAACTTTTCAAATAAAAGGAATTGGAAATATGTATGGCGCCATGTTTAGTGATTTACTGGAAAATCACAAAGTAAATTCACCCAAACCTGCAATATACTCCTTTCATCAACCTTGTGATTTAGTGGTACCTATTGATAGTGGTGGTGTTTATGCCGGTTTGTCGTGGTGTATGTCAAACGGTTATAACTGCTACGGAATAGCAAATACGCCAAAGCTATATGGCAGCAGGGCATTTAGCAATTGGAACACCAATAATGGATATGGTTATAATATTCAGGATGAATTTACCACAACCAATTTCCCTTACAATTTTTTATTTGGAACAGGCAGTTGCGCAGATCAAATTAACAATCCATGCCATGCTTATGATAATTCCATTTTACGAGAAAATAATTTGGCAAACTTTTTTGCACCTCTAGTTTCAACGAATCCTGTTTGTGATACAACGATATATCCTATCGGAGTTATTTCAATGACAAATGAAGATATGGTTAGCGTGTATCCGAATCCAGCTGTAAACACTATAAATATCAATTATTCAAATTTTGAGAATTCAACCATAACTATTTTTGATATGCTTGGTCAAAAACACAATGATGAGATATCCTTACTGAAGGAAAACACAGAAATTAATATAGAGAACTTAAGCCAGGGGCTTTATTTTTTTCAAATAAGAAATAAGAATAGAACATTGAAAGCAATTAGATTCGTAAAGGAATAAAAACGCTTCATCACGAAACGTTGAAGACCCTCGTTGCTTGCAACCCTCGTCCATAGGACATTCGCCTCCGGCATTCGTTGCTATGCAACATTCGTGGCTCTGCCACATTAGTGCTTCGCACATTCTTCCCTTCTCTTCTCTTCCCTTTTCTTAACTTCTCTTATCTTTGAAAGAAAAATGCGCTCAAAACTTATCGCCGGAAACTGGAAAATGAATACGAATTGGGAAGAGGCGAAAGCCTTGTTCCAAGCGGTGAACGAATTTCCTTCCAACAGCAAATCAATGGCCGTTTGTGTTCCGGCTTGTTATTTATCTGGACTATGCCCAACGCATCCGAATCTTTCGGTGTTCGCGCAAGATTGCAGCGCACATGAGAAAGGAGCCTATACCGGAGAAATTTCTGCGACTATGTTAGCTTCGCTTGGAGTGAAAGGAAGTTTGGTTGGACACAGCGAGCGCAGACAATACCATAACGAAACATCAGAATTGTTGAAGCGAAAAGTAGATCAGCTCTTGGCCAATAATCTAACTGCAATTTATTGTATTGGCGAAACGCTTGAAGAGCGCAACAACGAATTACATTTCGCTACTGTGACGAAACAGATTGAAGAAGTAATTGGACATCTGTCTTCAACACAAATGAAAAATATAGTTATTGCCTACGAACCCGTTTGGGCCATTGGGACAGGCGTTACGGCTAGCAATGAACAAGCGCAAGAGATGCATGCGCACATTCGCTCGTTCTTGAAAACAACATTCGGAGAAGTAGCCAACGACATTCAGGTTTTATACGGTGGAAGTATGAACGCTGCGAATGCACAGGCTTTGTTGGCATGTGAAGATGTTGATGGCGGGCTTATTGGCGGCGCTTCTTTGAAGGTTGCTGACTTTGAATTTATCTACAACGCCTAATGCAATACACGGTATACACCTTTGAAGTTTCTCCGCTTATTCCGGGAAACGATTTAGTGATTGCTTCATTAAGCGAATTGGCTTTCGATAGTTTTCAAGAAACGGAAAGTGGAGTAGAGGCTTATGTGCCAACTCAATTCGACACAGAAGAATTGCAAAACGCTTTGTTGGAATTAACCATTGAAGACGTGACCATTCATTTCTCGAAGAAAGAAATGGAAGACATCAACTGGAACGCCGAGTGGGAATCGCAATTCGATCCCATTGATGTCGACAATCTTTGTCGAGTTAGAGCCCCCTTTCACGAAGCGAAGGAAGGTGTACTCGATTTAATCATTGAACCGAAGATGAGCTTTGGAACTGGTCATCATGCCACGACGTATTTGGTTCTTCAGAAAATGTTCGAGCTAGATTTGAAAGACAAGGAAGTCATTGACATGGGAAGTGGAACAGCTGTGTTGGCCATTGCTGCTGAAAAATTAGGCGCAAAGAAAGTTTGGGCCATTGACATAGACGAGTGGGCGTATGAAAACGCCATTGAAAACTTGGAGCGTAACAGCTGCACGAAGATTGAAGCGCTTTTAGGCGTTGAAGATTTACTGGAAGGAAAGATGTCAGATGTTTTCATTGCCAACATCAATCGGAACATTCTCTTGGCTCAAGCCAAGCATTACGAAAACTCCACAAAGTCAGGAGCGCCTCTGTTGCTCAGCGGATTCTATGAAAACGACGTCCCTTCCTTGCTTGAAGCCTTTTCAGCATTCGAATGGAAAGAGACGCGCGTTCGTGATGAGTGGACGATGCTTTACTTGGTTCGTAAATAGGAGTCTGTTAAAGTTAAGAAAAGGTAAGAGAGGGGAAGAAATGGGAAGGTTAACAACGTAGTTCCAACAACGCAGTTCAAACAACGAAGTTCCAACAACGTAGTTCTAACAACGTAGTTCCCCAACCTTTATTAAATATGAATTTCTTCAAACATAACTATCCATTCTCGAAACCGAGTTTCTTCGCAAGCTCGTCGCTGATCGCTGGGAATTTTCTTCGTTCAACTAAGAAAGAGGTGAGTTCCGCAAATTCTTGAAACACATAATGCTTCATAGCCGCTTCTCGCAAATATCCTTTTCCGGTGCTTCCTCCCGTACCCGCTCTTCCGCCAATCATGCGGTGAACCATGTTCATGTGTCTCCATCTCCATGTAGCCAACAATTCGTCAATGTCTAAGAGTGAGTTGATAATTCTATACGGATTCTGAAGAATTGGATAGTCACGATACAACATGATGAACAGCGCTGCTCTTCTTGCTTTTGAACTAAGCTTTCTATTTTCAACAGGCTCGTGCGAGATGAACAATTCATCGAACGCTTTCAAGTTTTGCATTTCCATTTCACTCAATGAAGAGGAATAAGCGTTTCTGTATTGTGTGCAAAAATCTTCACTTCCCCAATATTTCTCCTCGAAAAATGGCATGCGCTCTAACCAGTTGTTCACCAATTCCAACAACGTTGTTTCTTTCGCTAAGGTGTATATCTGCTTTGCGTCTTCGCTGCGTAATTGACTGGTGAAATACTCTTGTCCATGACGCTCTTCCACTTTCAATCCCAACAAAGTCTCTAATACTTTGAACTGCATGCTTTGGAATCCGCTTGCTGGACGAAGCATGTCGCGGAAGTCTAAGAAGTCTTGCGCCGACATGGTTTCCAAAATATTAATCTGATCAACCAAGATTCGAAGAATCTCTGTGACACGGTGCATGCGGTTTACAGCGATTTGCAACTCTGGACTGTTGTCGTTAATATTCTCTTTCGCAAGAATGTCGTACACCGATTTCATTTCGAATAAAATCTGCTTGAACCACAATTCATAAGATTGATGAATAACAATAAACAACATCTCGTCGTGAGCGTGTTTACCTTGTTTATCGCTTTCGAGTTCTTGTGCGTTAAGAACGTCACCCAGTTTTAGATAGTCGCTGTAATACATGCCTGCAAGTTACAAAGGCAAGTGTAGATTACCCTAATTCGATTTAATAAATCGGAAAAGACTTTTGTCAGTCTGCAAAGTATAGATGCCCGTAGCCAAAGACTGACAAGGAACTTCTTGTGTGTTGAAAAAAACCTGAACCACTTCTCCTTGCATGGAAAGTATTCTTCCTGAAATTTTTTCGTTGCAGCGAAGCGTCTCAACAACCGGATTCGGATAGATTGAAATTCCAGAAACAAGTTCATTCACACTTACAGGAAGATTGCTTGCATTCGGAGTAGAAACGGTCCAGTCGATCCAATTCGGATTGGCGTCGGTTGCTCTTCCAAAAGAATGATTGATTGGAATGTTGGAATAAGTATTGGAGTCGATAAGCACGCGCGCACTGTTCTGAACCTCTGAAACATAAATAGTTTCAGAAAGGTCGTCGAGTTTGAAGTCCAAATGATTAACTCCTTGCTCAGGCTGCTTATCGGCATAGAGCAACTGAAACTCTCCCGGATCGAGGGTCACATTCGGTAAGGGCCATTTGTTCCAATTGCTGGCGTCGTCAGAGATAAACTTGTTTCCTAAATAGACGGCAGCTGGACCAGGATTGTACAATTCAATCCAGTCTTCATTTGCTCCGAAAAAGTCAATGCAATTGTCGGTGCCCAGCGGTGCCAATTCATTTATCACTAAAGGCGAAGCCGATTCCTTTCCATATAAATAAATAAAATTGCAATCGCGTGCATCTATGTCGTTCGCCCAAATTAACGGAATGGCACCTACTAAAATGTTTATGCTGTCGGTTGGAAGAGAGCCAGCGAAAGAGTAGAGTTGGTCCGTGATTCCATAAGTCCCTTCAGAGTTAGGCGTTTCAACATTCCAAGTTGTTGTTCCAATTTCTTTCCAAACCACAGCAAGTTCATTTGCATTCAAATTACTTTGAAAGGTTACGAAGAGACTGTCGTTTCGAAATTTCGGAACCACGTTGAAGATGCTAGTGAAAGGCTGAAGGTTTTCGAGTTGCTGAAGCGCTTGCGTAGCACGCGTTTGAACGAAGGGCACAATGCCATAGGCCACTTGTCCGCCCCAAGCTGAATTGATGCTGTTCAAAAAATCATCATTAGTAAAACCGAAGTCGAGTGGACGCAACGGGTCTTCAAGTGCTGCCGCAGCTATGATGTTCTGAATTTGTTGCGCTTGCAATTCAATGGTGTTCGCGTTAAATGTGTTGGCAACAAATTCATTCACATAATTGCTGAATTCATTCCGGTAAGCAGGAATTTGAAGCAGTCGTGTGAAAAGCGGTCTGTTGCTCGAAGTCGTCCAGTTGTATAAATTCCGTTGTCCCCAATCAACTCCCACCCAGTCTATGCCCAGTGTGTTGTCTAAGTCATACGGAATGTATTCGAGCTTACCGGTTTTCTCGTTGTGATAGAGGTAGAAATTATTCTTATTGAAAATGTAGTTGTCCCAATTGCCAAGCAGCATATCCGCAGCCATTATTTTCAAATAGTCATGCACATTGAATACTTTTTCCAGTTCGCAGGGAAGAAGCGCTAGTGGAGTATTGTTCAACACATTTATAAATTGAGCCAGTTCCGAATAGTTGTTTTGAAATTCATTTTCAACCAAATCATAGGCATCGTCGGTGTACAAGGTGGGATTGGATCCTTGATAGTTCAAGTCCGATCCATACAGGCACTTCCATAAATTTCCGGTGCCGTCATCGAAGCGAACATCGGCAAAACGATTGTCAATTTGCTCAACGTGCAGATAGACGCCCATGTAAGTTTCATTGACATAAATACGTATGTAAGATGTTCTGCACGCAGGCACTCCGGCATCGCGAAAGAAGTCCCAACACAATTTTGCACGTAACAACGACGGGTCGTTTTGATTCCCAATAAGATTCAATTCTGAAAGTCCGTAAAAATTCTGATCGACATATTTGTCTATGTTTATTTTGAACGATTTCTTTTGTGCGTTCAACGAAGTGTTTCCGCGAAAGCGAATGCCCACGCCAGAGTAGGCAGAGAAACCAGTGGAAAAAGTGTATACTATTGCACCAGGAAATTCATGTGAATTTCCGAGGTTGGTGTACATAGCTGCAAGCGAGTCGGGATCTATTGTAATGGAAATACTTGCCACCTCGTCTTGAAGGAAGGCCTCGTTGAATGCGGGTTGTTGAGCGTAGAAAGTGGAAGAAAATAAAGCGAGTAAAACTACAACTAATGCTATTCTCATTTCTTGCTAAAAAGTTGTGCAGGCTTGTGCAACACGCCTTGTTGCTTTTCTTCCAAGGCCGTCACGGTTTCGGTACGAAGGATATTCTTTCTGAAATTACGCTTGTCTAATTTCTTGTCGAGAATAATTTCGTACAATTTCTGCAACTGCGACAACGTGAATTTTTCAGGAAGTAATTCGAAACCAATGTGGTCGGCCATGAGCTCATGACGCAGCATAAGCAATGCCTTGTGTACAATTTCATTGTGGTCGAAGGCGAGAGATGGAATGTTATATACGTCTACCCAATATATCTTTCCCGCGAATGAAGCGGCTTTCGGTTTGAACTCAGACAGCTTCACCAAAGAATAATATCCTATGGTTAATACGCGTCTTTCCGGATTTACTCGAAAGGTGCGAAGCCACTGCTGATCTTTCAATCCGCGCACACGATTCGGATCTCCGAAGGCATGGAACTGCTTCAAGTAAATTCCTTTCAAAGAAGTTAATTCCTGAAGAATACGCTTCGCCGCTTCGTCTAAACTTTCATTGTCGAGCACCAAATCGCCAGGCACCGCTTTCTGAGTCTTAAAGTGAACCGTATCGGGCTGCTTTTGCTCAATTAACAACACTTTCAGCGTGTCATTGTCAAACCCGAAAACAACGCAGTCAACGGATACATCCATTCCCAGCGTGTTTTTTGGTGTTGGTTCACTATTCTTCTTGCTCATGATACTTCGTGTGATAAATACACTTTCAAATGTAGAATAGAATTCAAAAAAAAGAGGTATTTTTGATAAAAATCCAACAAAATGAAGGTTTTTACAAAATATATACTAGCACTGATATTCTCAATGGCTGTGCTTGTTTGCTTTTCGCAAGTGGAGTACGATGGTTTTTCAAAGAAGGAAATGAAAGTCCTTTTACTAAAAAGGGATTCGATTATAAAATCTCAAGAGATTCAAATCACAGCGTTTAAAGATTTGACAGCAAACCTTAATTTAAAATTAAAGATTAAGCAAGATTCGATCGATGCCTTGATTGAAAATTATAAAAGTATGATTTCTGAAATGAATGCCCTGCAATCCAATTTGGCAGTTGTAAAAAAAGAGAAATTGGATTTGACAAAAGAAAAGGTTGATTTGTTGAACGAAAAGAGCAGTCAAGCGAAATTACATGATAATGTTAAGTTGAGTTTGGAGAAACAAATTTCGAATACGCTGGTCAGGCTGGACAGTTTAAATGATGAATTTTTTAAATTAAATAGTCAAATAGTAATTTTAGAAAATGATTTATTAGAATGTAATAATAACAAAAGAGAACTTCTAGTTTCAACTGATTTGTTGAATAAATCGATTGTAAACCTAAATCTTATAAACGATTCTTTAGAAAAGGAATTGAAGTTGGAATCACCAAAAGTGAAAGGAAATACGAGTGATGTATTGAATAGTGTGTACTACGATAATGTATATCCCAAAGAACTTCACGCAAGCCTTGAGTTTAGTGGAGTAATAATTACATCATTGAATGGAGGTGAAAATGCTAATGATAGCTATCGTGATGATTACAATTTGGACGAATATATTAGAACTTCCCATTCCTCAAACGATTATGAGTGGAATCGCGATTATTATTCTAAAGGAAATTGGAATTCTTATGATAATGATTATAGAAATCCAAAGTGGCAAGTATATTTCGCGACGGAGTTCATTCCGAAATCGAAATTGTCTATAACGAATATGAGTGGTACTTCGCGATCATTAAATTTTAAATTTGATTTATTGAATGGAATGATGATTACACTTAGTAATGATCATCTTGAGGAGAATACCTTTTTGTGTCAATGGAAAACGGATTATTATTTTGGGAAGCGAGTTGTACTTTGGAATTTAGCGCATGAAAAAGCTGGTGAAATGCGAGATCTATTTATGCGCACGTTTGAAATCAATGGAGAAGCTTATATAGCTTTAAATAACTTTCAATTACTAAGGCTTAAAAGCGGTTTTGCCCCAATTCAAAATGATTATAATCAGAAAAGTAAATATTACACTTTCGAAGGACTTTCAGGAAATAATAAAATTTTAACGAGGCTGAAAGATGAGAATTCTCAATCGACAGTTTTAGACCCAGCCTATTGCATTTACCTTTTCAAATTGGTTAAATGAATATAACTTCATTTTCCCCGCTTTCCATTGGAAAGAATGAAATTAAGAATCGCTTCATTATGGGGTCTATGCATACCGGATTGGAAGAACTTCCAAACGGATTCGAAGCCATGGCCGCTTACTTCGCGGAACGCGCGAAAGGAGAAGTTGGATTGATTATCACAGGCGGAGTTTCACCCAACAAAGAAGGAAGACTTTGGCCAGGCGCCATTTGCTTCAATGCCGATGAGCAGATTTCGAAACATAAAATCATTACGCATGCAGTTCACGAAGCAGGAGGGAAGATTGCCATGCAAATTCTGCATGCAGGCCGATACGGAGTGCATGACAAATGCGTGAGCGCTTCAGCAATTCAAGCACCGATCAATATTTATACGCCACGTGCTTTGAGCGTGGAAGAAATTCAGGATACAATTCAAGACTTCGCGAATTGCGCACGCAGAGCGGAAGAGGCGGGGTACGATGGAATTGAAATCATGGGCAGCGAAGGCTATTTCCTTCATCAGTTTATTGCTCCGCGAACAAACAAGCGCGAAGATGAATATGGCGGAACCTTCGAAAATAGAATGCGTCTTCCGTTGGAAATTATTGCGGCTATTCGTGAAGAGGTTTCTGAAAAATTCATGCTAATCTATCGCATTTCAGTGGTTGATTTGGTGGAAGAAGGAAGTTCGAAAGAGGAGGTCATTCAATTCGCGCAGGCACTGGAAACCGCAGGTGTTCACTTGTTGAACACGGGCATTGGTTGGCACGAAGCGCGCATTCCTACGATTAGTATGCGCGTGCCTCGAGGATCATTTGTGTGGGCTGCGGAATTGTTGAAGCAACACGTTTCCATTCCAGTTTCCGCAACGAACAGAATCAATACACCCGAGTTGGCGGAAGAAATTATTTCTTCTGGAAAGGCCGATGCCGTGAGCCTTGCGCGTCCGTTTTTAGCCGATCCGAATTTTGTGTTGAAGGCGAAACAGAATCAGTCGAACCTCATTAACACATGTGTAGGCTGCAATCAAGCGTGTCTCGATCAGATCTTCTCGGGTGAAATAGCGTCGTGCTTAGTGAATCCGTTTGCCGCAAGAGAACTGACGATGCAACTTCTTCCTTCAACATACAAAAAGAAAATAGCAGTTGTTGGGGCAGGAGTATCGGGGCTAACAGCAGCGCTGGTTTTGGCGCAGCGCGGCAATGAAGTGGAGATCTTTGAACAGCAAGATTCCATAGGCGGACAGCTGCGCTTGGCCGCGCAGGTTCCGGGGAAGGAAGAATTCGCAGAGACTTTGCGTTATTATACCGAGCAGTTGAAATTGCACGAAGTGAAGATTCATTTGAACACTTCCTTCCAACTGAAAAATTTCAAAGAGAATTATTTCGAAGAAGTGGTTTGGTCCACTGGAGTGGTTCCCAGCGCGTATGCTTGGGAAGAAAACGACGGCTCTATTCCTTTGTTGAATTATGTTGAAGCCATTCAACAATACAAATCGTTGGGTGAGGAAATTGTTATTCTGGGTGCAGGCGGCATTGCCATGGACGTGGCTTCGTTGCTCACGCAAGACAGCGAAACGAAGGAAGAGTACAATGCTTTTTGGGGAATCGATCAGCAGCTTGAACATCGCGGTGCGCTTCAATCCAAACAAGAACGCACTCCTCTTCGCAAGGTGGCTATTCTTCAGCGAAGCAATAAGAAGTTGGGAAATAAATTGGGCAAAACCACAGTGTGGTCGCACCGCACCGAATTGCAGCAGTTGGGTGTGGGCGTGTTCAATGGCACCACAGGAATTCGCATTGTTGGCGGAGAGTTGTTGTTCAACTCAAACGGAATAGATTATGTGTTGAAGCCCGACGCAATCGTATTGTGTTTGGGGCAGCAATCGACTCCCACGCATATTTTATCGTTGGTGGAAGAGGGCGTTCCTGTTCACGTTCTGGGCGGCGCGAACGACACAGCAATGCTCGACGCGAAGAAAGTTATTCGCGAAGCAACCGAGTGGGCGTTGAAATTTTAGTTGTGAAAAAATAGAGTTGGTGTATTAAGTACACTTTCTTTTCTTTGTGCCTTCAATTCGAATAAAAAGAAATCATGATAAAGTATCTATCTACGCATCCGTGGTCAATTGTTGAAGAAGATTTTCATGCCGATCTGCAACGCAGTTCTGAAAGTATTTTCAGTATTGGTAATGGAAAATTCGGACAGCGCGCCAATCACGAAGAAGCGTTTTCTGGGAAGACCTTGCAGGGAAGTTATGTGGCAGGCGTGTACTATCCAGATAAAACCCGCGTGGGATGGTGGAAGAACGGTTATCCCGAGTACTTCGCAAAGGTGTTGAACTCGACGTTTTGGATTGGAATAGACGTAACCATAAACGGAGAGGTTTTCGATTTGAATACGTGGACGGTTTCGAATTTTAGAAGAGAATTGAACATGCGCGAAGGCTTGTTGCATCGCTCATGTATAGCCACTTCGCCGAAAGGAACGAAGGTGTCGTTAATCGCAGAGCGCTTTTGCAGCCTAGCCAACAACGACGTGGCCGCTATTCGATACAGCATAACTCCGTTGAATGGAAAAGCGGAAATTAAATATGCTGCGTTCATTGAAACGGAAGTCCGCAATCACGACAGCAACTACGATGAATTATTCTGGAAGCCTGTCTCAACGGCGGTTTCAGCAGGTGGAGGAGTGGCAGTATCGGAAACATTGAAGACTGGATTTCAAGTGGCATGGGCGCAAGAAGTGCGTTACAACGCTGAAGCAAAAATTGAATCTTCAACTACTTCAACCCGAATAGAAAATACAGCGGTATTTCATGTTGAAGAAAATGCGCCATTGATCATTGAAAAATATGTGGGCATTGTAAGTTCTTTGAATGAAAAGAATGAAAACCTGGCTACTGCTGCTGCGCAAACCGCACAGTCTGCAGCGGGTGAAGGATATGAATCGCTTCGTGCTGCGCATGTTGCTGCATGGGCGAAAGTGTGGGAGTTGGGAGATATTGTTATTGAAGGAGACGATGAGGCGCAGCAAGGTATTCGCTTCAATATTTTCCATTTGAATCAAACATATACAGGTCAAGATTCACGCTTGAACATTGGTCCGAAAGGATTCACTGGTGAGAAATACGGTGGAAGTACTTATTGGGACACCGAGGCGTATTGCTTGCCGTTTTATCAGAGCACGCGTGATTCGCACGTAGCGAAGCAGTTGTTGGTTTACAGATACAATCAGTTAGACAAAGCCATTGAGAATGCCGCGAAGTTAGGATTCAAGAACGGCGCTGCGTTGTATCCGATGGTGACCATGAACGGAGAAGAGTGTCACAACGAGTGGGAGATTACGTTTGAGGAAATTCACCGCAACGGAGCAATAGCGTATGCCATTTACAACTACGTGAAGTACACGGGCGACGAGGCGCATTTGGGCGAATACGGAATAGATGTGTTGGTGGGCATTGCGCGTTTCTGGGCGCAGCGTGTGAACTGGTCTGAAGCGAAACAAGCGTATGTCATGCTTGGCGTTACTGGTCCGAATGAATACGAGAACAACATTAACAACAACTGGTACACGAATTATTTCGCGGCGTGGTGCATGAAGTATGCGAAGGAAGTGGGAGAGAAGGTGTCTCGTGAAAACGCAGAATTGTTCGCATCGAAATGCGCGAATATGAAGTTGAACTTTGCTGAAGAAGCTGCAGATTGGCAGAAGAAAGCAGAGCAGATGTATTTCGGAAAGTTGGAAGGAACAGAAGTTTATCTTCAGCAAGACGGCTTTATGGACAAGGAGCAGTTGAGCATTCATGATCTATATCCATCTGAGCGTCCGATTAATCAGCATTGGAGTTGGGATCGTATTTTAAGAAGCATCTTCATTAAGCAAGCCGATGTTCTTCAAGGATTTTTCTTTTTTGAAGACGACTTTTCAGATTCGCAATTGAAAGCGAACTTCGATTTCTACGAACCGAAAACCGTTCATGAAAGCAGTCTTTCTCCGTGTGTCCATGCGATACTCGCAGCCAAACTTGGCTACAGCGAAAAAGCATACGAGATGTATTTACGCACCTCGCGTCTCGACATTGACGACTACAATCACGAAGCACACGAAGGACTTCACATTACTTCCATGGCAGGCACTTGGATGGCGATCACCATGGGATTTGGCGGAATGCGCGTGAAGAACGGAGAATTGGTGTTTAATGGAACCTTGCCTTCGCAATGGAAAAGCTTTACGTTTAAGGTTTTGTTCAGAGGGAAGCAGTATTCTGTTTTTGTAGACTCTACTGGAACAAAGATTAATTGATCCACTTTGTGGATAAATCCCGCAGGGACCAATCCCGTTGGGACTTATCCGCTTTGTGGACTGATCCACGTTGTGGATGTATCCACTTTGTGGACCAATCCCGAAGGGACAAATCCTTTTAGGACTAATCCCGTTGGGATGTATCCGCATTGCGGACTGATTCACATTGCGGCGAGATAGAGTCAAATAGTACTTTAGATGTTATCTTTACACAAGATGTTTTGAAATGGATAGAAATCGTCAACATCTACTCGCGTTTTTATAATTTTAAAATTGAATGGTTCAATGAGAAAGGTTTTATTGGTGTTATTGAGTGTATTCCTTATCACATCTATTCGAGCACAGAGCATAGCTTTCTTAAAAATGGGAAACGATTATTATGACGGTTCGTATTTAGATGCTTCAATAGTTGAGGCTTTGGTGAAATCGGGACTGAATGCTAGACCTTTTTCGAATTATCAATTATTTGCATCTTATCGTAATTCGCTAACGAACTTGAGTCCTAATCAGCAGGAGAATTTGAAAATGTTCGGTCACGATTTTATCATTCTTCACAAGTCTGAACTTTCTGATCAAAGTTATCGTTCAATTTCAACCTCAGCACTTCGATTAAATTCCAAAGTCAATTGGCAAAGCGAGTTTGTAATTTTCAACGTAAAAACAAATCAAAGCGCTGTTATTTCTCTTGCTATCTCTACCTATGATTGTGGAGATCTACTTGGCCCTTGTAGCAATATAGATGGATTTGCAAAGGGAGTTAAAGAATTTGTTCAAGGAAATGTCCCAATGATCAACGAGTCTCCTCAGGTGGTTTTAACCAATCAGGCAGAGAAACAACCAACCACCGCCTCGGAAAACAGCAAGAGTAAAATCAAGAAAGGAGGCAGCGGTAAGTCAGAATTAAAACTGAAAGTAGTCCGTGTTAAAGAACGTAATCAAGCAAATAGTTATCCGGTTGCAATAGATATTTACGACAAAAGCTTAAGTCTTAAAGTTGGAGATAACATAATAATCACCAGGACAGATGAGGTGAAAATTCCGGGAACTAGAAAAACTACTAAAGCAGAAATACAGCTGGGAAAGGCAAGAATTATTGATGATTTTAACAAACCTCTTTATACAGCCAAATTGATAGGTACAGCCGGAGTTAATCTGCAATCATATGCAGATGGGGATTTGAATTACAATGCCATGTTGGGTGAAGCTCAGAAGGCGATTATATCTGTGCCTAAGGTTATGGTAATACCTGAGAAATTAGGAATAAACAAACTTGTTAATGGCATTTACGAATTGAGCAAAGAGGAAGTATTACTCATCGGAGCTATTAAGAATAAATTGGAAAATAACGGATATACAACAATCGGATTTGAAACTGCATTAAAAAGATTAATGGAAGAAAGTATTCTAAACGATAACACACAAGAAGATTTGAAGAGTTTAGTTTTGGAATCGAGCGGCGCTGATTTCTACGTGGAATTCAAGTCTGTCTATGATTCAAAAACTGTAACAAACCTCACGGTGTTGAATATTCCTGATGGCAAGAAAATCAGACAAACGACAGAATTGATAGGAGGAAAGTGTAAGTGGGTTTCGGATAATGGTTATGTATATAAACAGTTGAATAAGTCTGAGGCAAAAGAGAAATATTGGTCGAGTTTGGATGACGTAATTTACCTTCACGATGAATCACGAAATATGATGTTGGCGATACACTCTAACGGTGATTATTATAAATTAGATTTAGGGCAAGGAGCGGAATATAAAAAACTTGGAAATGCTACATTATCCATTGCAGCCACGCTGCCATGTGTTCAAAATTTCAATCTGAAGATTCGAAACTATGCCACAAGCGAAGATGTGGCTACAGATATAGCTCAACTGAATACGTGTGGCACTCCGGAAGATTACAAGGCCTTCGCAGAGTCGATACTTAATGCGGGTGCATTGAAAAAGATTAATCTCGAGTTTCAAAATATACTGAATAACGGCAAGAAAATTTCCGTTCATTTTGCGATTTTGAATGGGGCGGAAGTTTCATTTGATAAAATGTATAATGAATTAAGACTTGAGGAACATATTCAAAACGCAATTCAATCCTATTCGATTACCTACAGACAAAATGGAGTGGTAAACAAGCGAATGAGTTTTTCAGAAGTATACATCCCGTCGCTTAATGATAATAATGGACAAGGTTATTACCCCAATGATTTTGCATTAAGCGTTATTAAATACTTAAAGGACGTTGTGGGAATTGACTGTGAAAAATCGGTCATTGGTCAGAATGTTAATTTCAATATTAAGTAACTATTTAAATTAGTTATCCGCTTCGCGGAATAATACCTTCCCCTCTCTTACCTCTTCTTAACTTCTCTTACCTCTCAAAGGCAATAACTGTTGTTTATAATCGTTCCTTGAGCCATCTTTGCCTCATGAAAAAAAGCCTCTTCTTTTTTCTAATCACCGCAGTTATCGTTTTCGTCTCTTCATGCAGACGCGACGAGATTACGACAGACTCTTCTGCGAAGATTGAGTTCTCGACCGATACGTTACTTTTCGATACAGTCTTCACCACCATTGGTAGTGTTACTAAAATTGTAAAGGTTTATAACAACAACGCGCAAGCCATTCAGATTGGAACCATAGATTTGGCGGGAGGAGCGAACTCGCAGTTTCGTATAAATGTAAACGGAGATAACGGGACGCATTTTGAAAATGTATTCCTCGAGGCCGGAGATAGTCTTTTCATTTTTGTTGAAGTAACCGTAGATCCAACGAGCTCGAACACACCGTACGTAATTGAAGATCAAATCTTATTCAACACCAACGGGAATCACCAAGTGGTGCAGTTGGCGGCATGGGGACAAGATGCGTATTTCCACGGAGGAACCACGCAGAACGAACTCTACGTCTTGCCTTGCGGTTCAATATGGAACAACGACAAACCGCATGTCATTTACGGAATTGTCGCGGTAGATGAAGGTTGCAACCTTACCATTAACGAAGGAACACACGTGTATGTCCATGCGAAATCTGGTCTCTTCGTCTACAAAGGCTCGTTGAACATTCAAGGTAGCTTGAACAACGAAGTGGTCTTCGAAGGAGATAGGCTAGAAGCCGACTACGCCACTCTGCCCGGACAATGGGGCATTCAGTACGATGTGCAAATTGAAACCGGAGTAGGTCCTGGAATTTATTCCGTTACTCGCGGAGGAATTTGGCTCTACCAATGCAACTCAAGTTCCATCAATTATGCAATAATTAAAAACGGAGGAATGGGTATTCAAGTCGACACACTTGGAAACACCAGCGCAACCGGATACGCACTCACCGTTACCAACACGAAGATCGATAACATGTCGGGAGTAGGGTTATTCGCGCAAGGTTCTTCCATTTATGGAAATAATTTATTGGTAACCAATTGCGGTGAAAGCTGTGCGAACTTGAGCGTTGGCGGGACTTATCAGTTCGACAATTGCACCTTCGCGAACTATTGGAACAACGGCAACCGCACTGCTCCAGCATTCTATCTGACGAACTATTACGAAGACATTAATCAGAACATTCAAACCAGAACCCTCACCAATTGCCTCTTCCGAAATTGCATTATGTGGGGAAACAATGCCACACTCGGCGACTTCAGTGAATTCGTGGTAGACCTGAAAGATCCCGAACTTCAACAAGTGCAATTCAAATACTGTCTCGTAGACACCGATGTTGACGTCTCAGACGACGGCAACATTTGGGAAAGCATGGTGAACAACCAATCTCCATACTTCTGCGATTACGCCAACGGGAACTTCCGCGTAAACCAAGATTCTCCGCGTATGATCGGCGGCCCGTTCACCTTCGGTCCGGATATTTCCGGGAATAACAATGGGGATTGGAAAGGGTGCTACGATTACAACGGTAATTGCAACTGATGCCCAAAGGGCTAATGTTGCGAAGCAACGAATGTGCAAGCACGAATGCCTGAAAGGCGAATGTCTTCGACTGTCTAACAACAACGTAGTTCCAACAACGCAGTTCCAACAACGCAGTTCCAACAACGCAGTTCCAACAACGTAGTTCTAACAACGAAGTTCCAACAACGAAGTTCCAACAACGTTGGGGTTGAAAACTTCAATGCTCCACATAACAGAAGTTCCCCCAAAATGTGTTTCTTGCATACTGAATACACACCATGAACTCTTCCATTCTACAAGCTCTGTTGAAACTCTTCGCCATTATTTCTGGCGATAAGAAAACGAATGGATATGAAGTTGTTTCGATTTTTTTAGGGAAAAAGTTAAGTCAGCAGCAGATTAAAGAGTTTCTTGAAGATTACAAGAAATACGTTGCCTTGTACCACAAGCCGAAAGCCAATGCTGAAAAGCATATGGCTATGACGAGTGTTAAAGTCCTGCGCTTGTGCGAAGAGATACATACTTCTTTGAATCATCATGAGCGTTTCCTTGTTTTTGTCCGTTTGGTGGAATTTGTTTTCACCAACAAAGAGCAAAAAGAACAAGACCTCGAGTTCTTATACACCGTGGCCGATGCGTTTCACATGGATGAAAAGACGCGCATGGCAATTATTCATTTCGTTCACTCGAAAGAAATTGAATCGTCTGACTATTTCTTTTGCATGAGTAATGAAGATGGGCAAGAACACAGTCATTTGCCTTCTGGAGAGCTCATCTTCTTCCGCATTCCGGAAGAGAATTTGTTTTTCTTTCGCTACATCGGAACAGACGAATTGAAGTTGAATGGAAGTTCAATTACTCCGAATTCGGTAAATGCTTTTTCTTCAGGTTCTTCCATTCGCGGAGCGAAGAGCAAGCCTGTTTTTTACAGCGATGTCCTGCATGCTTTCCTTGCGTCTGAACACCTCGATGGAATAGACTTCCTCTGCAACGCCATCTCGCATCAATTTCCAAATGGAAAAAAAGCATTGGAAACACTACGCTTCAGAGCTTCTTCCGGGAACCTCATTGGTATTATGGGTGGAAGTGGTTCAGGAAAATCAACACTGTTGAATATCCTGAACGGAAACACTCGTCCGAAATACGGCGATGTTCAAATAAACGGAAAGAGTATTTTCAACAAGAAACAATCGTTGAAACACCTCATGGGCTATGTTTCGCAAGATGATATTCTTATTGAAGAACTCACGGTGTTTCAAAATTTGTACTTCAACGCACAATTGCTTTTCAAAGGCAAGTCGAAACTTGAATTGCAAAAGTTGGTACTGCGAACGCTTCAAGATGTTGGACTTTCCGATTGCAAAGATCTTCGTGTTGGAAACGTTCTAGACAAGACCATTAGCGGTGGACAGCGCAAGCGCTTGAACATTGCGTTGGAACTTATGCGCGAGCCCGAGGTGTTGTTCGTAGATGAACCCACAAGCGGACTCTCGAGTAGAGATTCAGAAAACATTATGGATTTGCTGAAAGAGTTGACCCTTCGCGGTAAGCTCATCTTCGTAGTAATTCACCAGCCAAGCAGCGATATCTTCAACCTGTTCGATCAATTGCTTCTGTTAGATCAAGGCGGAATGCCCATCTATTACGGCAATCCGATCGATAGCATTTTCTACTTCAAGAAATTGGTGAATCAGGTGAACATAGACGAGAGTCGGTGTTCGCATTGCGGGAATGTAAATCCGGAACAGCTCTTCAACATCATTGAAGCGAAGGTGCTCGACGATTACGGAAACGAAACGCAGCAGCGACGCATTACTCCGCAAGAGTGGAACAATTTCTACAACATCATGTGCGCGCCTGAACAAGACACGCGTATAAAGGAAGAAGCGAAGAACACCGAGTCAGAGAAGAAGTTGTTGGGAAGCAATCTTCCAAATGCACTGAAGCAATTCCAGGTTTTCTTCTGGCGCGATGTGCTAGGGAAAATTACGAATAAGCAATACCTCATTGTGAACCTGCTGGAAGCGCCGTTGTTGGCGTTCTTGCTCAGTTGGTTCATTAAGTATTCTGAAGAAGACAATTACGTTTTCCGCGAAAATGTTAACCTTCCGCAGTATTTATTTATTACAGTGGTGGTGGCGTTGTTCATGGGATTAACCGTGAGTGCGGAAGAAATTATTAAGGACAAGAAGATTCTGAAGCGCGAGAAATACCTGAACCTGAACAAGAACAGTTACCTGTTTTCGAAGTTGGGACTTATGTTTTTAATCTCGGCCATTCAAACAGCCTCGTATGTTTTAATTGGAAATTCAATATTGGAAATTCAAGGCATGTTCTGGCCGTTCTGGATCATCTTATTCAGCATCGCGTGCTTTGCGAATGTGCTAGGGCTGAACATTAGCGCTACGTTCAACAGTGCGAAGGTGATCTACATTCTTATTCCAATTCTTATTATTCCGCAGTTGTTGTTCAGCGGCGTTATTGTAAGATTCGATCGCTTGCACAAATCCATGGTGACCGAAGGCGAAGTGTCTTGGGTTGGAAATGCCATGGTAAGCCGTTGGGCCTACGAGGCCTTAGCGGTTGAGCAATACTGCAACAACGACTTTACTACGCGCGTGTTCGAAACCGATGTTCAGTTGAAATCGTTGACTTGGGAAAAAGATTTTTGGGTGGCTGAAATGCGCAATCAACTTAACAATTGGGACAAGCCGAGTAACACGACTTCGTTGGAATTGTTGAAGAACGAATTCGCAAAACGCGCCGAAAGTACCACTGAACTCAATTGGGCGTTGCAACAAATTGAATCGAATGGCATAGGGGCGAGAGATACCGTTTTGAGTGTGTTAAGTATTTACGAGTCGGCACTCATAGACCGCTACAACAACTTGAGCGACGCGAAAGAGCAGTGGTTGTCTTCCTTGCGCGATACGGAAGAGAAGCAGAAGCAATACCAGCAAGACATGGACAACTACTTCAACGAATCGTTGGAAGAGTTCGTTACCGCGAAGAACGATGTGAAGAAAATTGTGGTGACGGAAAACGCTTTGATTAGAAAAGCAACACCGATATATTTCATTCCGAATAAAGGAACTGCATTTTTGAAATCGCATTTCTATGCACCGAAGAAGTGGATAGGAGGAAAGGAGAGTGGGAATTATGTGAATACGCCAGGCGCGAACACGGTTGTCATTTGGTTAATGACAGTGTCGCTAACGTTCTTGTTGTTGTTCGACGGATTGAATAAAATAGCGAAGCTTTACACCTTCACCATTCGGAAAGGAACAGATAAGATGGCTTCGTAATCTTCTCCGGCTTCAAGCATGTCCTCATCGTCTGCTTCGTAATGCCAAAGCACCGTTGCGTTATCTCCAAGCGGTTCTAGTTTGCGGAAAAGATCGAGCAAGCATTTCGAACTACTCGTGTTGAAGTATTCCAAATGAACATGAAATTCTGTTTTAGCCGGTGAAGATTTCACCCATTCGCCCATCCACTCGATTAGGGGTTTGTAGAAGTCTAATGCGTTTTCAGGAATAGACCTTCCTTTCAATTCTAAAATACCTCCAACAGCATTGAAATGCACATGAGGAGATTTAGGCGAAGCTTCACGGACGATTGAATTCATAGGTGCAAGATAGAAAATTCTTTGAAGCAAAATTAAGGGAGTATATTTGTTTACGAAAAATTGTTATGGACAACACCAAGGAGTGGTTTGCATCGTGGTTCGATTCTCCCTTTTACCGCGAATTATATGCACACAGATCAGGAGAGGAAGCCAGAGCTTTTATTTTGAGGCTAATTGAAAAATTGAATCTGCTAGAGCGTGCAAGTGTTTTAGATGTTTGTTGTGGCAACGGAAGACATAGCGAAGTTTTTAACGAAAAGAATTGCAATGTAGTTGGTATTGACATTAGCGAGAAGAGTTTAGAAGAGGCGAAGGCGCGGAATTTATCGAATGCTCATTTTCATTATGCCGATGCGCGCAATTTCGAGATGCACGAGCGCTTCGATTGTGTGGTGAATCTCTTCACCAGCTTCGGATATTTTGAAACAACCGAAGAGCACATTGAAATGCTTCAGCGTATTTATGAGCATTTGAAAGACAACGGTGTTTTTGTATTCGATTTTTTCAATGCTGAAAAAGTTCGTGCTGCTGGCAGCGAAGATCGCAAGGTGGTGAAAGACGGCGCTGAGTTTCACATAACGAAAGAGATCACCAACAACCGCGTAATTAAGCACATTCGCATTCAGAAGGAGGCTGCGCGCATGGATTTTCAAGAATCGGTAGCGTTGTATTCGAAGGAGCAGTTGGTTGAAATGTTTGAAGTAATAGGATTTAAAAATATAAACACATACGGAGATTATGAGTTGGGGTCGTTTGACTTAGCGAACTCGGATCGTTGTATTATTATTTGTTCGAAGTAATGGAAAGTTCATTTTGGTTTTCGGTATTGTCGCTGTTTGGCGCGTCTATGTTAGGAGGGGCATTGGCACTTTTATGGAAGATGAAAAACAACCAATGGTTGAAATTGCTTTTGTCTTTTAGTGCGGCGTATTTGTTGGGATTAACGGTGTTGCATTTGTTTCCTGAATTGTATCATTCAGACTGGGAATATGCGGGTTGGTTTGTCATAGCTGGATTTTTACTTCAAGTTATTTTAGACTTTTTCTCTCACGGCGTAGAGCACGGACATGCGCATACGCACGATCACATTTCGGGTTCTTTTTTGTTTTTAGTCATGGCTTCGTTGTGGATTCACGCGTTCATTGAAGGCATGCCGTTTGGCGCAGACGCGCACGTGCATGCGGAAGATGTTACCGCCGCAGCTCACGGACATGAGCATCACGATCACAACAATCCTTTGTTGTTGGGAATTTCCATGCACAAGATTACTGAAGCGTTTGTCTTAGCCTCGTTGTTTTTGCATGCCGGAGTGAAGAAAGCGAAGGCTTGGTTCTTACTTGTATTGTTCGCATGTATAGCGCCACTTGGCGCAGCGTTTCATTTGTTTGTCGATTCACAAGGCTGGGATGTCGATGGCTGGTGGTACACAGCTATGATAGGCGTGTTAATCGGAATCTTGCTTCACGTCTCAACCATTATCCTTTTCGAAAGCGAAGAAGGCCATTCGTTCAACTGGAAAAAGTTTGTGATGGTGTTGTTGGGAATTGTTTCTGCGGGACTTTTGGTTTAGGAACTGCGTTGTTTGAACTGCGTTGTTAGAACTGCGTTGTTGGAACTGCGTTGTTGGAACTGCGTTGTTTGAACTGCGTTGTTTGAACTGCGTTGTTTGAATTTCGTTGTTAATCTTCCCCTCTCTTACCTTTTCTTAACATCTCTTATCTTTTGTAAGGGCCCTCGCAAAGCATTTTGCCCTCGCAAAGCTAGAAGGCATTCTTACGAAGTACAATCTTTGCTGGTCTCCACAGAAAGTGTGGGGGAAAGTTGCAAGCGCATTAGTGCTACGATGCTTTCGTTTATTGAACCGGTCACAATTTGTGTCCTTAAAATTGGATGTCGCAATTTGCGATATCCAATTGAGAAGATCTTCTGTCGAATAAACAGCATATAACCTGCATATAAAAATTAGTGCTTTTTTCAAATCCCCGAAATAGGTTTGTCTTATGGAAACAAACAATACCAAATTGGAGACGGGATTGAAAATACACACCTTTCGAGATGCACAGGTGATGTTAGACAAAGACCTCGCAATTCTTTATGGGATTCAAACCAAAAGGTTAATTGAACAAGTGAAAAGGAATTTAGATCGATTTCCCGAGTCGTTTATGTTTCAACTTAGCGTTGATGAAATTTCAAGGTCGCAAATTGCGACCTTGAAAAACCGAGTAAATTCAGGTGTTCCAGAGCCTATTCCTAATTCAAGGTCGCAAATTGCGACCTTGAACCCAAGACAAGGAAAGAATATAAAATATAGACCCTATGCTTTTACAGAACAAGGTGTGGCAATGCTCTCATCTATTTTGAGGACCTCCACCGCGGTTCAGACCAGCATATTTATCATGGAATCATTCGTTTCAATGCGGAAAATGTTAACTTCTAACAATGATTTTTCAAACGAGATTGGGTTGTTGAAAACAAAGATTCTCGATCATGATTCCAAAATAAATACCCTGTTGAAGCGAATGGATGATCAATCATTTCCTCAATCCGGATTTTTCTTCAACGACCAAATATTCGACGCGTACGTATTTAGCAGTGAACTTATAAGTAAAGCGAAAAAGTCAATTATTCTCATCGATAACTACGTTGATGAAAACACACTGCTTCAGCTTTCAAAAAGAAATAAAAAAGTTTCCTGTACCATTTACACTGAAAAGATAAATGAACAATTGAAACTCGATTTAGAAAAACACAATGCGCAATATCCATCGATCGAGATTCGAATTCTAAAAAACGCTCACGACCGATTCTTAATCCTCGATGAAAAAGAACTCTATCATCTTGGCGCGTCCTTAAAAGATCTTGGAAAACGTTGGTTTGCGTTCTCTAAAATGAATGGATTGGTGTCTCAAATATTATCCCATCTTCAAGAATAGAAAGACGTAGGAGCGAAATTCCCTTCGGGATACATCCACAAAGTGGATTAGTCCGCTAGCGGATACATCCCTTCGAGATTGGTCCTGAAAGGATTTGTCCCTTTGGGATTTGTCCACGAAGTGGATAAGTAATTCCTACTTCGTAATTGGAAAATCGAAGATTTTATCCCTACTGCGTAATCGGAACTACGTTGTTGGAACTATTTTGTTGGAACTGCGTTGTTAATCTTCCCCTCTCTTAACTTTTCTTAACTTCTCTTACCTTTTAAAAAGACATTCGCGTAGCATTCGCCAAAGGCATTCGTCTGAAAGACATTCGCCCAAAGGGCTCAGTATTCCTTCATTAGCACCTCCAAAGAGATGCCGAGCAGAACATGAATTTTTCGAATTTGCTCGAGGTTGAGTTTTCTTTTGCGATTGATTATCTCACTTGCGCGGCTCTTCAGTCCAAGAGCATTGGCCAAGTCTTGCTGCTTCAGGCCCAATTGCTTTAGTTTGAATTTAATGGCTTCAATGGGATCTGGGTTTTCAATTGCAAAGTGTTTGTTTTCATAATGCTCAATGAGCATCGATAGTAATTCCAATTCATCTCCGTTAGGAGTGTTCTTCTTTGCATCAAAGATTTCCTCAAGTCGATTAAGCGCTTGGGTGTATTGTTTCTTTGTTTTAATAACCTTCCAGTTCATGTCACTTATATTTTTGTTGCATCAATCTTGTCATATTCGGCATGTGTTCCCACAAAACGAATCCAGATAATTTGATAATCGTAGTTCACTTTAGCCACAATTCTATATTTGTTTCCTTTGATGTTAAAGACAATCCTCTCATCCGGAATTATACTTAACGAAGAGAACGATTCCTTCATCTCATTGTGATTCTTCCATTTCCCTATGTTTACCTCTTTATACCAAATGAGCAAAGGCGGTTTAGATTCAGCATTCTTCTCGAAGTATTCTTTCAGCGTTTTCTTAGCAATTACTCTCATGCAAATATAATATAGAAGTTCCCGAATGTGGAACTTTGTTGTTTTGAAATGCGATGTTATTAGCTTACTTAAGTAAATCTCGGGATTTTAAATTTTGCAATACAGTCATTTGCTGAATTGCCAATAGGTTTAGTTTAACAAGCCTTTCTTTCTGCTCTAACTTCTCTTGAATAAGCAATGAATTAATATTCTCTAAATTCGAAAGACAAATAAGTTCATTCATACTCGCATAGTCACGTAAGTTACCTTGAAGACTTGGGTTGCGATCTCTCCATTCG